>Ga0209415_10000005_pt1 | contig 259336 bp, 247 predicted proteins | sample PeaSoiSIISIP2007_FD_187696 | JGI IMG/M metagenome (GOLD analysis project Ga0209415, IMG submission 187696) | Peat soil microbial communities from Weissenstadt, Germany - SII-SIP-2007 (SPAdes) (version 2) | ecosystem: Environmental > Terrestrial > Soil > Wetlands > Peat | place: Germany... | reverse complement strand
CAAGAAAACCATCGTGGAACCTTCGTGGGAAGCGAATTACTCCTATTCGCCGGCCGTGGTTACGGAAGGCGGCAAGACGATCTGGCTCGCGGGCCATGTCGGGTTCGTCGACGACACTGGCGCGTCGCTTGCCGGCAATTTCGATGCCCAGACGCACCAGGCCTTCAAGAATGTGGAGAAGACCCTCCAACGCGTGGGCGCCACGCTCAAGGACATCGTCTGGATGACGGTTGCGGTCTCGGACGGGCGCTATTCGCAGCGCTTCACCGATCTTCGCAAGGAGATCTACGGCAGAAATTTTCCCGCGAGCACGTTGCTGACGGTCGTTGCTTTCGCCGTACCTGAAATCATGCTTGAGATCACGGCTGTCGCCGTCGTCGCATAGCTCTTCCGAAGCCGGATGGTGGCGATTGCAGGATTGCGGACAAGGATCGCGTTCAATTTATGGTGTCTTCCCGTTTATGGGCGCCTAGGATGCGCCGGGCGGGATTGGACCTCGAGCCCCGGTCGGCACGGTGTGGAAGCCAACGCACGATACGACAGGAGAATGCCGCGTGACGTTTCAATCGATCGAAGCTCATCCGCTGACCCCAGCCATCGGTGCCGAGATTACCGGCATCGATCTGACCAAGCCGTTGTCGAATGCCGAAGTCGAGGACCTGCATGAGGCGCTGATAAAGTACATCGCACTGTTCTTCCGCGATCAGCCGCTCGATTGCGAGAGCCTCATGCGGGTGACGCGGTGCTTCGGCGATATTCACATGGCGCCCGCCTTGGCGCCGTTCGCCGTGCCTGGATGCCCCGAGGTCACGAACTTTCACATCGACAAGAACACGAAAAAGATCCCCGGGGAGATCTGGCATTCCGATATGAGCTGCGATCCGGAGCCGCCGCTTGGGTCCACCTTGTATCTGCACACGGTGCCGGAGGTCGGCGGCGACACCGCTTTTGCCAATATGTATGCGGCGTACGACGCGCTGTCGGACCGCATGAAGCAGCATTTGGAGGGGCTCACTGCGATTCACGACGCCGCCGCGAGCCTCGCCGATTACGTGCCCTCGAGCAATCTGCCGCGGTCGTCGCACCCTGTGATCCGGACCCATCCGGTGACCAAGCGAAAGACGATCTACGTGAACGAGAATTTCACGACACGGATCGAGGGCGTTTCCAGGGCGGAAAGCAACATGTTGTTGACGTATCTCTTCCGCCACGTTCAGGAGCCGGAATTCCAATGCCGCTTCCGGTGGCGGCCTCACTCCCTTGCCTTGTGGGACAACCGCGCGGCGCAGCATTCCGCCATCTTCGACTATTACCCAGCGACTCGATCAGGCTTGAAGACGCAGATCTGCGGCGACAAGCCCTTCTAACTGGCTCGCCCCGGCTGGAGTCCCGCGCTTTTGCCGCGATGTCGAAATTCCGCCGGATGGTCCGCGGCGCGACCGCGTGCGGAGCAAGATCACGGGACAGAATGAGGCGCACGATCGCGGGACGCGGAGACAGAGACCGATTCATGTGGACAAGAAACGTGCTCGGCATGGCGCTTGGATCGATGCTGCTTGCCTGTTCGGCAAGCGCTCAGCAGAAAACTGTCGTGCTTGGCGTTTCGGGGCGTCCCGACCAGGCCGCGCTGCAGCTGGCACTCGACCGCGGCTACTTCGCACAGCAGGGCCTCGATATCAAAACCGTACAGGCCGGATCGGGCCTGGAAATGATACCCTCGCTTGCGAGCAACCAGATTCAGGTGGCGAGCGGCTCGCCCAGTTCCGCCCTCTTCAACGCGCTCAACCGAGGGATCGACATCCGCATCGTCGCCGATTTCGCGCATAACGGCGGGCCGGAGGATCGCACGCGCGCTCTGGTCGTGCGAGCAGATCTCATCGATAGCGGCGCGGTGAAGGGACCGGCGGATCTCAAGGGTCGCAGCATGGCGTTCCAACCCGGACTCGGCCAGATGAGCGATGCGCTGTTCGACAAGATCTTTGCGCCACTCGGCATAGGCCGTAACGACGTGAACATTCAATATCTCAGTTTCCCGAACATGCTCCCGGCGCTGACGTCGAAAGCGATCGACAGCGCAATCCCTGTCGAACCGGCGGTGACACTTGGGGAGCAGCAAAATATTGCCCGCGTGCTGGTGACGGGTGGCGCAGCCTATCCGGGCGGGGAGCTTTCGGTCGTCTATTATTCGAGCACCTTCGCCGCCGACGCAGATGCGGCCGTCAAATTCATGGTCGCCTACCTCCGTGGCTTGCGCGACTTTCACGACGCCATTGGCGGCAAAGACCGCGCAGCCGTCGCCGCGTCTCTCGCCAAATCGCTTGGACTGCGCGATCCATCGCTGCTGGAACAGGCGCAGTGGAACGTCGATTTGAATGGGGTCGTCAACGTCGCCGACCTCAAATACCAGGCATCCGTCTATCGTCAGATCGGCGCCGTATCGGGAGCCGTGCCGGACGTCGACCGCTATGTCGACTCGAGGTTCGCGGAAGCCGCCGTTAAGATCCTCGGCGCGCGCTAGGCACAGCGAGGCATCCTTACGGTACGAGCGTAAATCGGCCGACCCGCCGACGCTCTTGGCGCGAGCGGTCCAGGGAATTGAAGAGCAGAGCCGGATGTCGGTTCATGGCATCCAGTTAGTCCCCCCACACGTCGCGCGCGACTTCGACCAGACGCATGAGCTTCGCTTGTTGGATCGCGTCGGTTAGGGGGTTGCCAACGATCGAACTCGCGAATCCGCATTGCGGCGTAATGGCCAGCTGTTCGAGAGGGACGTATCGCGCCGCCTCGTCGATCCGCCGCTTCATATCGTCGGCTATCTCCAACACCGGATTCTTGCTTGACATGATGCCGAGGGCGACGATCTTGCCCTCGGGCAATAGGCGAAGCGGCTCGAAGGTGCCCGCTCGTCGCGTGTCGTATTCCAGGAAATACCCGTGCACGTTGATCTGATTGAACATCACGTCGGCAACAAGATCATAGCCTCCCTCGGCAGCCCAATGTCCCTCGCGATTTCCGCGGCATTGATGCATTGCAATCGTGACGTGCGGAGGGACATCCGCCAGCGCCTCGTTTATTCGTGCGGCATACTCGGTGAGAAGCCGATCAGGCCCGTTTCCCCATTTTGCCACGGTGGCGCGGTGTCTCGGGTCGCAAAGGAATGCTATGGAGGTGTCGTCGGAATTCCCCGTCGGTCGCGAGCTCGAGTCCGGCGCGCTCTTGCATGTCGATCGCGCCGCGGATGCACTCGTCCTCGACGGCCCGGAGAGGCGCGCTGTCATGCGGACCCAGGTTGCGATCGGACGTTTGAGCGCCAAGGAACTGTTCGCGCGCCCGCTTGAGTTTATCGGGACGCAGCAAACTGCCGACATGATCCGCGCGGAACGGCGGGCGAAGGGCTTGACCCTGCTGCGAGGTCGATGAGATGGCCATGGGGCGTCTCCTTGGCTGGCGTCCGACGACTTTTGTTCCTGAGCCGCAATACACGAACATAGCTGAACGGCTTATAGGCGTCCCGCGGCGGCAAAGATCGGTGACCAGCTCCTTCTTGATCCTGCTCGCGCTCGGACACGGGAGGCGTGCCGGCGAGACTCTCCGTGTCGCTGAGCAGGTTGCAAAGCACGTAGCCGAAGAGTGGAAAGTGTTCTAAAATCATAAAATGCAATTCGCCCATTTTTCCCACGTCTGGGGTAAGGCCGGGATGACTCCCGGCGAGCGCTACGCGCAGCTCTGGCGCGAGCTTCAGCTTTGTGACGAACTCGGGTTCGATTACGGGTTCTCCGTCGAGCATCATTTCTCGCGCGACGAGAGTTGGATGTCGTCGTGCAATCTCTATGCGGTGGCGGCGGGTGCGCGCACGCGCCGAATCCGGCTTGGCGGCATGGGGCACGTCGTGCCGCTTCATCATCCGATGCGGCTCGTCGAAGAGATCGCGCTCGCGGATCAGATGCTGGGCGGTCGCGTGGAGGTGGGGCTCGTTCCAGGCGTGTCGCCCCGCTTCTTCGCGCCATTCAATGCCGATTTCGACTCGAAGCGCGAGGTGACGCTCGAATTCGTATCGTTCCTGCGGGCGGCCTACGCGACCGAGGCACCATTCTCGTTCGAGGGGCGCTTTCACCATGCCAAGGACGCCGCGCTCTCGGTTCTGCCGGTGCAGCGCCCGCATCCGCCGCTCTGGATCGAGACGCGCGATCCGTCCACCCTCGAGTTCTGCGCACGGGAGGGCATCAGCACCGGCTATTTCATCACCTATCCGCGCGAGGATGCGCGTCCGCGCTATGCGGACTATCTGGCGAAATGGAAGAGCGCAGGGTGGAAGACCGGGCCGCGAATCGGGTATTCGACAGTCGTCTACGTCGACGAGACCGACGCCCGCGCGCTCGACAAGGCCTTGAAGGATGCTAGCCAGGCCTATCGCGGCTTCTTCGGCAATCCGCAGACCCCGGCCGAGCTCCAGAGCGCGCAAGACGAAGGGGCGCGGCGCCACGAGGAGAAAGGCGATTTCAAAGGCGGCGAGATCATGCGCCATCTCCTCGATCCGGATTATCTTCTCGCCAACGAGCTCATCATCCTGGGCTCGCCCGACACGGTCGCGGCCAAACTGAAGCGGCTCGCATCCGATGGGCATTTCAACGTGTTCATGGGCGAGTTCAACTTCGGCAATCTCGCCGAACCCGACCTGATGCGCTCCATCCGGCTATTCGGCGAGCACGTCATCCCAGCCCTGCGCGACTTTGAGCCCTTCGACTAGATTCGATTGCATAAAACGACTCCGGGATGTCGCGCGAGGGTCAGGCGCGGCCTGTCCTTGCTCAAAAATATATTTGGTCCGGGACGCCGGTGGGCGCTGATCGCGGCCGACGATTTTGACCAGCGTGCGGCAGATCGGGAGACTGCTGCGACTTGAGCACCTGGCATGGAAATTCTGAAAACTAGCGCATTTGAGCAAAGCGGTCGCAAATGGGACGGGTTGTCGCGCCGTCGCTGACGTGTCGGTTCAGTGACCACGGAGGTCATGCAGCGCGACGTTCGTAGCGATGATGCAGACCGCCCACCTCCGGAAACGCGATGATCTCGCCTGCAGAGTGTGGCTGTATGCGGCGAGGCTGCGGACAATCCTTGTTGAGCGAGAGATGTGTTCTGGCCCCGTGATGATATTGAAAATAACTCGACAGGACGCCGCGCAAATGATGCTCGTTAAAGATGATGATGTGATCCAAACATTCGCGGCGGATCGAGCCGATGAGGCGCTCCACGTAGGCGTTCTGCCGGGGTGACCGCGGCGCGGTAACAACCTCTTCGATACCCATCACCCGAACCCGATCGCGAAAGGCCGGACCATATGATGCGTCCCGGTCCCGCAGCAGATAGCGGGGCGCGGTGTCCCAGGGAAAGGCCTCGGTCATTTGGCGCGATAGCCAGCCTTGTGTCGGATTTTGGGTGACTGCGACGTGAATAATCCGTCGGCGGCCATGGCCGAGGACGACCAAGGCATAGAGAAGCCGGAATGTCGCAGTTGCAACAACGAACATGTCGATGGCGGCAATGTCATGCCTGTGATTGTGCAGAAATGAGCGCCAGGTTGGTGAGGGGACTTTGGGCCGCCACGGCATGTATCTGCCGACCGTGGCTTGGCTCACTTCAATTCCGAGCTTGGGCAGTTCGCCGTGAATTCGGGGCGGACCCCAGAGCGGGTTGGCCAAGCTCATCCGGCAGATCAGATCACGGATATCGGTGCTCATCTTGAGCCGTCCCAGACGGCGCGATCGCCACCGCCAGTAGAGCCGGAAGCCTTTGCGATGCCACTGGACCACGGTTGCCGGTTTGACCAGCACCATGGCATTGAGGACCTGCGGCCAAACTCGGTAAAGCCACATCCAGAGGAGCCGGTCGGTGGAGAAGAGCCGAAGCTGACCAGGGCGTTGCCGCCGCAGGACGGTCATCTGGTGTCGCAGGGCGACGAGCTCAAGCTCCAGCGAGGCGCGGCTGCGAACACGGAACGAGAGCAAGGAAACGAGGGCGGAAAGAATAGTGATCATGCCCACGACGGTAGGGCGGCAGCGCGAAAATCTATAGACTTTCTCGGCCCTTCGGAGTTTTGAGCAAGCACAGCGATTACGAGCGCGGTGCGGTACCACCAACCAGCACGGGGGTTTCACTATACGCCGACGGGAACAGCCGCTGGAGGTTGGCGACCTTCGGGAGGTCGTTGATGGCGATATAGGGATAGTTGGGGTGCAGCGTCAGGTAGTCCTGGTGGTAATCCTCCGCGGGATAGAACGCCTGCAACGCGTCAACACGGGTTACGATCGGTTCCTTGTAGATTTTTGCCGCTGTGAGTTGCGCGATATAGGCCTCGGCCACTTTCTGCTGCGCCGCGTCGGTGAAGAAAATGTTGGACCGGTATTGGGTGCCTTCGTCGGGTCCCTGGTAGTTCAGCTCGGTCGGATTGTGCGCGACGGCGAAAAAGATTCGCAGAAGCTCGCCATAGGAGACTTTGGTCGGATCATAAGAGATTTTCACCGACTCGGCATGACCGGTATCGCCGCCGCTGACATCTTCATAGCTAGGATGGACCTTGGTGCCGCCTGTATAGCCCGACACGGCCTGCTGTACGCCCTTCACGTGCTGAAACACGCCCTGGACACCCCAAAAGCATCCGCCGGCAACCACCATCGTTTGCAATCCGCTACCGGCCGGTCGCGGATCGAAGGCCGGTTCGGGGATCAATACCGCCGTCTCGCCGGCTCCGGCGCGGAGATGACCAAGCATGACGATGAAAGCCGTCAATATCACGGCGATTCCGATTCCGCGCCGCAACGTCCCGCTACCAATCATGGCTTAGGTCCTCGATCGCTATTAGCCCACGTATTTATACGTGGCGAACGCTTCTGCAAGCAACGCCTCAGCGCGTCGGGGACGCGCTCACGGAAGCGTGAGCGGCGCGTGCGGTCATTATCTTGTCGATCGCGGCCGCGGCTTCCATCAGCGGAAAGGTCTCAATCATCTGCCCAATGCCGGCCTCCATGTTTAAGCGCCGCCGGGATCGCCAGTCACACGGATTACGCTTGCGATGGGAGCAGAGGACTTGCATGGTAGCGCGGTATAGACAAAAAATGTGGAAATGCCTGTAAGACCTTGCGCGCCCAAAGCGAGGATTTGCCATGTTCGGCTTTTTCGCAAAAAGACAATCCACCAACACACATCCTTATCCGACGTTTCAGGATATTCTGAACGACGCAATGATCGGAAATGCCGAAGCGCCGATTCGCGTCGCCGAAATTTATTGTCTCGGGGCGGGCGTTAAGCAAAACCCAGTGGAGGCGGCAGCCTGGTATAAGCGCGCCGCCGAGTCGGGCGATGTGCGAGCGCAGTTTGCACTTGGCAACCTTTATGCCGGCGAGAAGGAATTCCACGAGGACAGCAGCAAAGCCTTCACATGGTGGACGCGGGCGGCCGAGCAGGGGTTGAAAGAGGCGCAGTACAACCTCGCAGTCGCGTATTGCGATGGCCGAGGTCCGGCACGAGACTTTGCGGCTTGCGCCAAATGGTGCCGTCGTGCGGCCGACCAGGGCCATAGCGACGCCCAGTTGTTGCTTGGCCACCTATACAGGGGAGGTCAGGGTCTTCGTCACGACGACTCGGAAGCGCTGAAATGGACATTGCGCGCGGCAGACCAGGGAAACGCCGTGGCACAACACACTCTTGCCGCCATGGTGTATGATATTTTCAACGATCGCGACGACTGCAACGACGTCTATGTCGAGGCATATATGTGGTCGAGCATCGCGCACAAGAAATTGTGGGGCGAAACGCAAGCCGCGGCGCCGAAAGTCCGCAGTGTGATCGCCAAGAGACTCACGCCGGAGCAGATCGCGGAGGCCGAGAGACGGGCACGCGATTGGCGGCCCATGGCCGCGTTCCAAGCCGGCAGATAAGGCCGAGACCGACGGACCCCAATTCGCTCAGTGGGTAATTATTCCGCAGCGTCGAGCGTCGCCGCGGGCGTCCAGGCAGCGTATTTCCGGCAGAAGTAGAAGCAATGCGCCGTGTCGCAGGGTGCTGGCCCCGAGCGCGGCCTGAACGTCCCTTCGAGCAGGTTCCCAAGCCTCGTACGGGACGAGCAGCGCGATACGTCGCCATTCTCATAGACCTTCACGAACCGATAGCCAGCATCGCAGGGGATTCCGTCGAACGACCGCTCGCCCTCGAGGTACTCGTCGTCGCTGAACATGTCGATGCTTGGCGGCTCGGCCATGCGCGCGAGGGTCGATTGGTAGCATCTGCGGGCCTCGGCGGCGTGGAAGCGGAAGCGAATCTTGTCGAGAATGCTGTAGGCGTTCGGGTAAGTCCGGTCCTCATAGGGTCCGCGCAGGAGCTTGGGAATTGGAAAGAGACCGATCGGCCGCAGTACCGCGACGGCGTCGGCGAAGCGCGCCAGAGCCATCGGTGTTGCCACGAGCGAGACGAAAATGGGAAATCCCTTGGAGCGCAGCAAGTCCGCGTGGTGCAGGAATTTTGCGTTTCCCAATCGGTCTTCCCGCTCGACCAGATGAAGACCAGCATTGATGAAGCTCACGCGCGAGGGATCGATGCGCTGGGCGAAGTCCTCAAGCGCGGAATGCGTCAGGTTCGAATTGATGGAGATGTAATGGCGCTCGGTGAGGCATCGGCAGAGCTCGACGAAATTGGGATAGAGGCTCGGCTCTCCGCCGGTCATGTGCAGCAGCCAGACCCTATCGGTCGCATCGAACGCTGCGCGCCACGCCGGCGCGCTCGCGAACGTACGTAATTTGTCACCAAGTATCTCGGCGGAAGAAAAGCAGTATTTGCAGCGGTAGTTGCAGGTATTCAGCAGGTGCCAGTCGGCTTCGATCTCATAGTTCATCCTCGAACCTCGAAAGCCCGCGCGACGCGCACTCGCAGCATGCCGCAAATTCAGCCTAACATGAGGCCCGATCGCTTGGGAAGGCGGACGTCCCCGGCGCGAATTCGTCCTCAACCTCCGTCCCTCGACCCAGCGATTTTTGGGGCGCCACCAGCGATGCCGCCCTCGATCCCGACCGTATGGCGTATGCCCTCGTTAGCGGCGCAATCATGTCAAATGCGAAGCCGATGGTTGTGAATCGTTGCCGGGTCGTGACCTTCAGATAAATGCAGTATTCTGGTGTAAGTTGTCGCAGCGGTTACTCGTCTGGACGCGAGGAGAAATCGTTGAGGAGATGAAAAACAGGATCTTGCCATCCATACGGCACTTCCTCGAATCGCCGCAAGCGATCACGGCATGGTCAGCCTTCGTCAATCCCCCGGGCGGATCGGAGATCGATTTCCAGGGCATCGCGAGAGCCGAGTTACTTTGAATGCGCGCCGCAAAGCTGCCGGCTCAAGACGGCGACCGGGCTTTCCGGGTGATGGTCGGGCTGGTTCTCGCGACGGCATTCGTTCTGCACGTCCTCGCGTCCATCCTGCTGCGCGGATTGTTCGGCGACGGTTCCTACATCCTTGTTCTCATGCTCCGGCTCGGCCGGTTCGTGCGCGATGAGCCCGCGCGTTGGGCCACTCACGTGCTCCAGCAGGCTCCAACCGTTCTGGCGTTGCGATCGGGCATGATGGATCTCGTTGGAGCGGCGATGCTCTACAGCTTGACGATGGAGCTGCTGCCGTTGGCTTTCGTCGCGGGGAGCTATCTTGTACTTCCCAAAGGCAAAAAGGCGTTCTTCATCTTCCCGCTGGTCTTCTACCTCGCCGGGGCACAAGCCGCCGCCTTCGAGCCGCTCGCGGAAGGACCTACCGTGACAGCGTATTTCTGGTTGCTCTTGTTCGTGATCGTGTTTCGCGCGATCGGCCCGATATGGCAGAGCGTGACGTTCGCCGCGGCGATTCCGGCCGTGCAATCGCATGAAGTGATGGTCTTTCTGGCCCCGATTTTGGCGTTTGCGGCGTTGCGGCGGGCAGGCGCCGAGGCGAACAAGCGAAGCCGCGTAAGTTTTCGGCTGTTGGCGACCTGGTTCGGGATTGTGACGGTGGCGCAGCTCGGTTTTACACTCTTCTTTTCCTATGAGGTCAATCGCACATCCTTCATTGCCTCGACGCTGGCGATGAAGTTTGTCGCCTCCCATGGCGGTCTGAACGTGCCGGCCGTTCTCGGCGTTCTGGCCCTTATCCTGATCGCAGCCTTGATTTGGCTCGGGAGTCCCACCGCAGGGGCCTGGAAGCGGTGGGCCGCGTGGCTGCTGGTCGGCGCGTTCGCTTGCACCTGCATCGCCGCCGTGGCAGGCACCACCATGACGGCCTATCTTTTTCAGCCGGATCTGCAATTCGAGGCCCGGAATTACGGCGCTTTCATCTCGCTCCCTCTCGCGGCCATTTTTCTGATGTGCGATAGCCGCGCCGCGACGCCGTTGTCCTGGACGCAACCTCCGGTGGTCGCGACCTTGGCGTGCCTCACACTCGGCCAATTCGGATGGCACATCATTGGCCTGTCTTATTGGTCTGGCTTTATCGACGAATTTCGCGACGTCCTGGCAAGCCACCGCGGTATGGTCAGTCTCAGCGAGGCCGAATCGGCGGGTCTTCAACCGATGTCTTGGCCGTCGACCTATCCGTCGTTGAGTATCGTGCTGTCGCCGGACGGACAGGTTGCTTCCATGATCGTACCGCCCAGGGACGGTAGGTGGCAGCCGTTCGATCCCGCCAACCCCCGAGCACTGCCGCGATCCCCGCGATTCGATACCACGATTTACCGAGAGGCGCTGTCATCCGAAGGCGGCGCCCTGCGGCAATGACGGAGGTCGCATTGCGGCGGCGTGTCTGTTTGCGAGCATCTTGATAACCAACACATCTTTCTATAAATTGCATGACTGTAGTGATTTGGGCTGTGCTGAGGGGGAAGCTCATGTCGGTATCGGCGGTTGCGATTGCGGCCAGAGAGGCCCTGGCAGGCCTAAGCGTGCCAGTGTTCCTTGCCGGTCTGGACGGCGATCGAACGCAACGGGTCACCTTGCATGTTGCGCTGCCTCGCGACCGTCAATCGCTCCAGCGCGAGGCCAGCACCGCCTTGGCGCGCGCCGGCATCAATGCGGCATGCCGGGTCCGCGCTCTCGATTACCGCTGCCTCGACCTCGCCTGCACGATTCAAGACGTGGTGCGATCCTTCGCGCACGACGCGATCATCTATGACCCTACCGAAAGCGTCTCGCGTGCGCAGGCCGTGGTTACCTTTGCCTGCGAGCTGCGCGCCGCCTTCGGGCGCGAGCTGCGCAGCATCCATCTCGATCCTGACAGCCTGACGCTTTTTCTCGCCTTGAGGCGGGACGCGGTTTTGCGCCAGGGCACGCTCGATGCGACCACACGGCAAACGATTGAGGCCAAGGCGAAAGACGTCTACGAGACGTGGCGGAGGACGGAGCCGGCCGCATTCGACCTCGCGATCCGCTTGTGCCTCGAATTGCCGCCCTGGCCGCTCGTTCCGGTCGACAAGGGTTCGCTCGACAAGGCGACGCACCGCTTGCCCTGGCTCGCAAGTTTGCATTCGGGAATGGTGGTCGGCGGTTTGGCGACGCTACTTGGCAGCGCGTTCGGCGGTTCGGCTCTCGCTCAAAGCCAGCAGGCGATCGACTTGCCGGCGGTGTCACAGATCAACGGCAAGATCTCGGCAGAAGGTGGCGGAGGGGCCGGGCATCCCCTCGGCGAAGGGATCGGCAGCATCACGGCACCTGTCGGACACAGTTTCGGGGTTCAGCTTGACGGCGGCGTCGGGTCGTCGAACGGCAACATGGTGTGGGGTGTGGCGGGACAAGGATTCTGGCGCGATCCCAATATTGGCCTGCTCGGCGTTTTCTCCACTCACATGCACTTGGATTTGTCGCTCCCGGGGGAGAACGGTGTACAGCTCACCCGCACCGGCGTTGAAGGCGAATACTATTTCGCGCAGTTCACGCCATCGGTCCAAATCGGCGACCAGACCAGCGGCGCGCATCGTGGCGCCTTCGGCGTGTTGAATTTGTCGTGGTATCCCCTTGACAATCTCGAGCTGAAGGGCGGCGCGGATCTCAATCCGGGCAGGGACCTCGCATTGTTGAGCGGCGAGTACCAGCTCGGCCTATCCAGTCTTCCCGGCCTCAGCGTCTTCGCCGAGTCTGGCATTAGCGGCAGCCGCGACAATTACGCGCTTGTCGGCTTCCGTTATTATTTCGGCCCGGATAAGACCCTAATCCGCCGGCATCGCGAAGACGATCCCCCCGCGTTGGTCATCAATCAGATCCTTGGTGCAACCTTCGCGAACATTAGGCCTGCCGCGACCACGTGCGCACCTTCTGGCGGCCATTAGCAGCGGCAGGAAAAGCGGGGCGCTGATCCTTTCGCTGGCCGATGACCACGGCCAGAAGCAGCGCAGATGAAGACCGCCGTGCTGGCCTGTGAGCTCGGCGGCAACCTCGGTCACGTTGGTCCGCTGCTCCAGCTCGCCCGTGCCTTGCGGCGCGAAGGGTGCCGGCCGATCTTCGTGGTCAGCGATGTGGTCACCGCAGCGGCGATCGTCGACACAGCCGACATGCAGGTGCTGCAAGCGCCGGCTTGGCCTAAAGCAGGGTTCATCGCCGGACGTCCCTTTCGTATTTCGAGCTACGCCGACATTCTCGCGCTCTATGGGTTTGCCGACGCGCGCGGGCTCGCGGCGATGGTTGCGGCATGGGACTCGCTTCTGGCCCTGGTCAAGCCGGATCTGGTCATCGCCGATTTCAGCCCGACGCTGTGCCTTGCCGCCTACCGAACCATCCCCATCGCGCCGGTCGGGAACGGCTACGCGAATCCGCCGGTGCACGATCCGATTTTTCCTCCTCTATTTTACGACCGGCCGCCGCTTATGGCTCAGACGCGGCTCCTGGAAAATATCCATGAGGTGCAACGTCGGCGCAGCCGTCCGGCGCCGGGCTCCCTTACGGGGCTCTTCGACAGTCCGCATCGCTCCGTCACAACATTTCCCGAGCTCGATCCCTATCGCGAGGTTCGCAAAGAGCCCGTCATCGGTCCGTTGGAAAGGATGCCGCAGGAAACTCGGCTTCCGGCCGAGCCGACAATCTTCGCCTATCTCGGCGAAGAATGCCCGGCCCTGGACACGATTGTCCAATGCCTGGTCGAGCTCAACGTAGGCGTCGAGGCTTATTTGCGCGGTGATGTCGGCGGCTTGCGGCGGTTCATGGCAGCACGCGGCGCACGGGTGCACGACCACCCGCCCAATCTCGCCGAAGTCTTGCCGGGTGCGCGCGTGGTTGTCTCACATGCCGGCGTCACCACTGCCCATGCCGCGCTGGCCACGGGTCGGCCGCAGGTGCTCCTGCCCCTTTCCATTGAAGCGGATTTGACAGCAGCCGCGCTCGTCGCGCTGGGCGTCGGAGTGAGCGTCAGAAGGGGCGCTGAGAAAAAGGATTTGCCCGTGGCGCTGAGAACGGCGCTGGCCGATAACGAGTTGGCAAGTAGGGCGCGATCTTGCGCCGGCATCGTCGCCGCCCGCCCACCGGTCGACGCGTTGGCATCGGTGACGAACGCCTGCCTGCATATACTGTCTTGAGAGCTTCAGCGTGAACCCTGTCCTTGGCCCCAGCGCACCGCCTGCGAAGTCGGTACTATTCGCCAATCCAAATCCCTACTTGCCCTCTTGGATCGGCGGGTCGGAGCGCAGCACGCACGAGCTCTGCGTCGCACTGCAACGAAGAGGGGTCGCGGTAGCCGTCGTCGCGCAGGCGCGACGCGACGCGCCAGAGGTGAAGTCTGCAGTAGCCAACCAATGGGGCACGGTCGATGGGATCATGGGATATCCCGTCTATCGGGTTCCGGACGTGGTCGCTTGTGTTGCCGAGATTGCCTCGTCTCTCGCCGCCGCGATGGTGATCCCACAGAACGTCTTTGCGCTCGCGACCGCAAGCGTTGCCGCGGGATTTCCCACCCTGCTGTTTCTCCGCCACACGGATTTCGCGTGGCTCTTCCCGGGAGCGCGGACGCCCCAAGCGGCGGAGCTCACGCATCCCCTCTTGGGCTTTCTCGCGAACTCCGAATTTACCCGCGGTTTTTACGAGCGCCATCTAGGCATTCGCGCGCGCGTCGTTTCCTCGATCGTCGACCCGGGCTCGTATCGGACCACGTCGGCGCGCCAGAAGGTGGTGTTCGTCAATCCCGTGCCTGTCAAAGGCGTGGATATCGCGCTGCGCCTGGCGGCAGCGCGACCCGACATTCCGTTCGAGTTCGTCGAGGCATGGCCATTGAGCGACGAGGAGTATTCGGCTGTCGCAAAGCGCTGCCAGCCGTTGAGTAACGTGACATTGCGTCGCGCCGTTTCGGACATGCGAGAGGTCTACGAACGCGCCAAGATTTTGCTGGTCCCAAGCCTGTGGCAGGAAGCTTGGGCCCGCGTCGTTGCCGAGGTACAGGCGAGCGGCATTCCCGTGCTGGCGAGCACCCGTGGCGGGTTGCCGGCATCGGTGGGGCCGGGCGGACTCCTCGTCGATCCCGACGCCGATTTCAGCCATTGGCTCACGGCCCTGTCACGGCTGTGGGACGATGACATCAGTTATGCCGGCTATTGCGCGGCGGCGCTCGCACATCAGGCGCGTGCAGAGATCCGCCCCGATCGCATCATCGACGGTTTCGTCGATGCGATCAAATGCCATTCCCGCCTGACACGCCGCGCAAACGGATTCAGCGTGATCGTGCCGACCTGTCGCCGGCCCGAAAGGCTCGACATCTTGCTGCAACGGCTTCGCGATCAAGTGGCTGGACGCGCCGATCGGCAACTGATTGTGGTCAATGACGGCACGCATGACGACCGCTACGCCGCCGTCATCGAACGCAATCGCGACATTGTAGAATACGTGATTGCGCCCAAGAACGGCGGGCCGGCGGCGGCACGAAATCTCGGTGCGGCACATGCCGATCGCACATTTCTCGTGTTCATCGACGATGACTGCGTGCCGCCGGCTTATTGGCTCGACTGGCTCGACGGCATCGTCGCGGAGAATTCCGACGTTGACGTCGTGTGCGGGACGACTCAGCCGCTGATCTCGCAACGCGCGCGACTTTTCGCAAGATTCCTGGCCGAGGCCGGCTGCCATCCGCTGCCCTACCTGCTCGAGGGCGCGGCGGTACCCGTGACGGCGAATCTTGCCGTGCGTCGATCGGTATTCGAGCGCGTCGGGGGCTTCGATGAAGCGATGCTGACGACCGAAGACCGCAATCTCGGATACCGCCTGTGGCTTCATCGTGCCGTCTTTCGCCTCGATCTCTCGTGGTTCGTTTATCACGACATGACGAGTTCGTTGGGGGCTCATGTGCGGCGCTATTACCGCTATGGGCAATGGTTGAGACGCGAGATGGCTCTGGAGAAGGCACCTGTCGATCGTTCGATGTGGCCGCCAGATCGGCGTTCTCTGCTCTATTGGCCGAAGCGCGCCTTGGCGCACGCGGCGCGCATGAGGGCGGAGAGCGGCCGACCGGCGCACCGCTGGCCGGTTGACATGCTGTTCACCACCCTCGGCGTGCTGACGCGGTTATCATTGGATATCGGCTTTGCGCGCGGACCGCCTTCGATTGGCCATGAGGATAATCGGCGCACGACGCGGATCCGAGCGGACGGTCGACAACTCGCCGACAAATTTCTGATTTTCGCTCTCTCCCGCACCGGAAGCACGACGCTCATGCGGGCGCTCGAATGTCACCCGGCGATCCGTTGCAGGCACGAGCCATTTAGTCCCGACCGCGCCGCGTCGGACACTTCCGCAGTCGTCCAGACCGTCGACGAATTGCATCAAGCGCTCGAGCTGATCGCCCGCGACCACAACGGCATCAAGCATGTCTGGAATGCGATGGGTTGGCCGCCGTTCGAAGGCGATACGCGCCTTCACTTCGAACTGCTGACCTCATTCGGGCGCGTACTGTTGCTGCGACGCTCCAACATCTTGCGGCGCATCGTGTCCTCGGAGATCGCTCGTCAAACGCTCATCTATCAGTCCGCAACTCCAGCGCACGACTATCGCACGTCGCTGAGATGGTTCCCTTTTCGTCGCCTCGATGACCGGCGGATCGAGACCGAGTTGGCCCGGGAAGAGCAGGTACTTTGCGAAGCCAAGGCGCGCCTGGCCGATGCTGGCGTCCCTTGCCTCGAGCTCGTGTATGAGCAGTTCTTCGCGCCCGGGGATCGGGCAGACCGGCTGTGGCGCATCAAGTCCGTTTTTCGCTTTCTGGGCCTAAAATCCACCGATCTCGGCGCCGACGGCGAGCGCGAAATCGACTCCCTTCTCGATCCGGCCCAAAGCAAGCTGAACGACGAAGCCTTGCTATGGCGCATTCCAGGCATCGCCGAAATAGAAGCGCGTTTCGGCTCCAATACCACGGGTTGGCTATTTCGCTAAGGCGGGACGCTCGCCTTGCCCGCATCGCGTTGCCACAGGGGCGCGTCCCATGGATCGTAGGAGACCAGCCGCCGCTCGACCGGATCAGGTCGCACGAAGTCTCGCGCTGTCCGATTCAGCATGCTGGCCACGAAGGCATCGCTGCTGCCGGAAATCGCGACGAGATCGGCTTGCGTGAAGACGTGGAAGTCCGTGAAGAACGCGGCGCCAGGAACGCCTACGCCCAACTCGTCGGCGCGGACGGGAGCAAAAGCCTTGAACGCCTCCGCATCGTGCCGGTCGCCGGCAAGGTAAAGCACGGGAGCGTCGACAGTTCGCCAGACGGTGTCGAGCCAAGCGATGCACCATGAGAGAGGCGTTGCGCCCATTGACTCATTGCCGCGGCCGAGATGGAGCGCGATCACCGTTCCGCCCCGCTGTCGCAACCGAGCGTACAGGTCATTCACGACCGGAGTCGCCCGCTCGCCCGGCCGGAACAGCGTTTGGATGAAGGGGCGGTGCGGACGATAACGCGACGTGTGGACGAAGAAGAGCCCAGACAGATCATGCTCCGCAACGAATTGCCGGGCCGTCCCCTCGAACAGTTTCTGTTTCAGGAGTTCGGAGTCGCACTGATCGGGAAGCGCCGCACCCGGGTAGGGGTCATCGAGATCGAAAAGCCAGCGTCCCACCCACTCTGGCACCTCGACCCTGAGACCGTAGAGATGACCGCAGATTCGCACGGCCATATATTGCGCCAACTGACTGCCGAAGCGGCCTCTCGTGCCGAGCTCCGAGCACATGACGCGCCCGTCGAGGCGTGGCGGCTGGCGTTTGTCGGCCGGGGCCGCGCCGGGCGGTCCCCAGCTTTGGCGCAGCACGAGGATGGCGCGCTGTGTCGCCGTGCGGCTTTTGCCAGGCGTGGCAGCGAGAGCCCCCTCATAGGCGGCAAGCGCCTCGCTAAAGCGCCCGCGCGCAGCTTCGGCGTCGCCAAGCTCGCACAACAAGACGGCCGACGCCGGCTGGCGTCGCAGCGCGGCGTGCAGCAGATCAGCGGCCTGGTCCGGGTCGCCAGCGCGACGGAAGCCGGACGCCATGCGCTCGATCGTTCCAGCGTCACCCGGATTCGCTGCCCGCAATCGCGATAGCGCGCGAAGCGCACCGTCCCAATCGCCGCGCGTGACGCCGATTTCCACCAAAAGAAGCAGGGCATCGGCGTGATCGGGGTCGTCGCGCAGTACACGCTCGCACCAGGCAGCGGCTTCGACCGCCTGTCCCTTCGCCAGCAGCGTCGTCGCGAGTTCCAACACCGCGGCAGAATGGCGCGTTGGCCGGCCCGTCGCCCAGCTCGCGAGACGATCGAAGATGCCGGCCGTACCCGTCATGGGTCTCTCGTTGGCTAGATGACGAGCCTGTTGTCCCCGCCGGACACCGCTTCGTCGCCGTTCGCTGTCGCATCGATGTCAAGCCGGCGGCGCAGCTCGGATTTGGCGATCTTTCCGGCGGCGTTACGCGGCATTTCAGCCAGCACGATGACGCGCTGCGGGACCTTGTAGGGGGTAAGGTGGCGCCGGCAGTGAGCCAGGAGTTCACCACCTCCAACCGGTCGCCGGCCGATCACGAAGGCGACGATCTCAGTGTCCCCGCCGGCGGGACGGCCGATGACCGCCGCCTCGGCCACCGCCTCGTGCTGACACAACACCGTTTCAATCTCCGGCGGATGGATCTTTGCGTTCCCCCGCATAATGGTCTCGACTGTGCGGCCGTTGGCGAAGACGTAGCCATCCTCGTCGATCACCGCGTATTCCCCTGGGTAATACCAGCCGTCGCGGAAGCCCTCACCCGCTGCCTCCCAGCCGCCCGGTCCGGTTACGCCGGTGCCGAGCGCGGGGCTGCGACAGCGGAGCAATCCGACGGCACCGGGCTCGAGTCGTCGGTCGTCGTTCCCGACCACCTCCACCGCCACCAGCGGATGTGGTCGCCCGACGCTGGCAGGCCGGCGGCGAATATCCTCCGGGCGGAGCATGGCGACCACCCCGGCGGCGGCAGTGCTGTAATTCTCGAAAAAGTTCGGCGTAATCCTCTCGGCTGTTTCCAGCTTTTCTTCGGCGAGAAGGGGCGACCCGCCACAGCAGAGCGCCATCATGCCTGGCAGAAGCAAACCTCCCGCGGTCGACAAGCGCAGCAACTGGCGCAGAAAGGGCGGCCCAATCGACCCGACTGTGGCGTTGTGCCGGGTGGCGAGCGCCACATACTCCTCGGCGGTGACAAGTGGCGGGTGAACAATGACCCCGTCACCGCGACAGAGATGGCCCACGATGCGCTGACGGGCGCTGCCAAAATAAAGTGGCCGCGTCGAGAGCAGGCGGCAGCCCCGCGGCAACGACAGCAGGTCGAACAGGATAGCGATGGTGAAATAGAGCTGAAGATGCGTCTTCAGCAAGAATTTCGGGGCGCCCGTCGTCGTCCCCGAGGTCGAGGTAAGGTGGAACGGCGCATCCCATTCGCAGGACGATTCGGCACACGGCGCCGCCGTGCCGACGCCGCGGTGCCATGCGGCATCGAGCGGTACCGCGGGACAATGGAAACCCGCCCTGCTTTCCGGCTCGACCAGGGCCAGCTTGACCCCGAGCGCGGATGCGACGCGCTCCTGTTCGGCGGGCCGCGCGCGCCAGTCGATGGGGACGACGACCGCGCCCATCCGACTCACCGCCAGCAACGCAACGAGGTGCTGCCCGTTGTCCTTGAGGCAGACCCCGACCCGATCGCCGGCCTCGACGCCGTGTGCCGCCAGGTGGCTTGCGGTGCAGAGAACGAGCGGTGCAAGCTCCCCATACGTGATCGAGCGATCGGAATCTATAATGGCAATGACGTCCGGTTGCAGCGTGGCGTGTCGAAGAATGGGCTCGATGAGGTTCATAGCAGCGCCCGCACGTCCATCGCCACGGTCGCGGCCGGATCGGCCGAACCGTCCAGGACAAGCCTCATCAGGCGAAGGAGTTCGCCGAACTGCTCGCGCGTGACGGCGAAATGGTCGCCCGGCAGGACATGCACTCGTCGGGGGCCGAGGAGGATATTCTGCCAGGGAAGGCCCGACTGAGAAAATGCCGATGCGCGCTTGGCGCTCACGATGAGATCGATGGCGCCGGAATATGGCCCCGGCTGATAGCCCGACAAAGCGGCAGCCGTTTGGACCGCGACCGAGGCGGCGATATGCATCTGCCGAGGATCGTGGAGATCGAAAGGCAGGTTCGCACTCGCGTCCTTGCGCCGGAATGCGTCGAGCGCGTTGTCGTAGAGCTGCTGAAGCACGCGCGGATGGCTATCGGCGAACCGGTATCGTTGGTCGGGAAAGGGCAGCGGCGGCGGGTCGATCAGCAGTACGCTCGCGAGCGACGCGCCTGCCGCCGATAGCGCGCGCGCAATCTCGACGACCAGCAAACCTCCGGCACACTGCCCAACGAGGGCATAGGGGCCATTCGGTTCGACGGCGCGGACCTCTTGCGCATAGTTCGCCGCCATTTCGGCGGCGCTGGCGCAGGGACGCTCGCTGCCGTCGAGCCCCCGCGCGAAGACGGCGAAGAACGGCCGATCCGGCGTCAGCGCTTGTGCGAACGCGATGCTATGGGACGATACGCCGTAAAGCCCATGCACCAGGAACACGGGCGGCCGTGCGCCAGACTGGCGGACGGGCACGATCATGGCTGAAGCTCCCGCGCCGATACCAGCTCGTCGACCTTTCGCGCCAACCGTGCGATGCTCGGAGCGACCAGTAGCGTTGCCATCGGGATGGTGATGGTGAAGATTTCCTCGATCTCGCCGAAGATGACCGCCGCGAGAAAGGAATCGCCGCCGAGATCGTTGAAGTCGTCCTCGATCCCGACACGGTCCATGTTGAGCACCTCGCGCCAGATGCCCTCGAGCCGTCGTTCGGTCTCCGTACGCGGGGGGAAATAGGCGACAGGCTGGGCCAGCATGTCCCGGCGGATCACCTCACTCGATTTCGAAGACGACACGTTTTCCCCCGTCGAGCGGACGGATTGGACTAAAGAACGTCGCCTACCGATTGTCCAGCCGCTTGCTCGCGAGCGCGATGCCATCGGTAATCGGGAGCAGGGCGAAGTCGATGCGCTCATCCTGGCGCAGCTTCCGCGTGAAGGCGCGCAGCATCTTGACGGAGCTGTGCTTGACCGCGGGATCGGCGACCCAGCCGCGTCTCAAAATGTTGTCGATCATGATGAGGCCGCCCGACCGCAGCAGGCGCAAGCATCGCTCGTAATACGCCTCGATGTTTTCCTTGTCGGCATCGATGAAAGCGAAATCGAAACTGCCTCCGGCGCTCTGGGCCAACAGCAGATCGAGCGTCGCGAGCGCCGGCCCCACCCGCAGATCGATGCGGCCGCCCATTCCTGCCGCTTCCCAATAGCGCCGCCCAACGCCCGCGCGTATCGGGTCGATGTCACAGGTTACAAGGTAGCCGTCCTCCGGCAGCGCCAACGCGACGACGAGCGCGCTGTAGCCCGTGAAGGTTCCGATCTCGAGGCAGCGCTTCGCACCGATGACGCGGACGAGGAACGCCATAAACTGCCCCTGCTCCGGCGAAACCATGAGCCCGCCATCCGAAAGGGCGCTTGTCTCGGCCCGCAATTGCCGGGCGCAATCGTGCTCGCGCAAGGTCGCGTCGTGCAAATAGGCCCGCAATTCCGACGTTACGGTCACGTAGCGGCTGGTCACTCCGCAACCTCATGCGTGACGAAGCAGCGTGCAAACTACATCGGCTCGCGATAAAGGGAAATCCCGGCGGACGATCATCTTTGCCTCTCTCCGTTCCATGCGCAGCAAGGTCACTTTGGCCTGCTGCCGGTTTGGATGCCGCTTGGTTAAGCTAATCCGGTCTGCATCTCGAACTCCACCGGTTCGTAGCGGCAGTCGGCTTCAGCGTTTGCTATCTCTGATGAGGTCCTTGAGACACTCCACGCCGTAATCCGTGAAGGCTGTGATCGTCTCATCGCCTTTGCCGATGACATGCAGACAACCATCTTCAGGGAACATGTTGATAGAGAGTTCCTGCAACCATTCTTCGTCCTCACCGAGCATTTCGGCGACACGGCTGATAGTGAAAACGTGACCTATCGCAGCCACGGTCCGGCGGGCTGGCAAGTAGGTGCCAAAGATCGCCAGTTCAAGGGCAGCAATTCGTTGATCCTGAGGGCAGGATGCTCGACGATGCGCGACAGGAGGTCGGCATGCCAAGCCTGAGGGTCGACATCGTTCAATTTGGCCGTGACGATGATCGGTTCGGCGCGCTCGGCGACCAGCGCCGCCTTCAGCGCGTAGATTTCGTCGGGGAGTATGTCGGGCGTGATCGTCACGCAGTCGATTGTGCCACAGCCTACCGTCCTTCGCTGATCCCAAAATTAAATTCCCTGATCCTCATCATCGATTCCCTGATAGGCCAACACAAATTCCCTGTTCCTTGTCTTAGGCAATTTGCTTGTAACCCACTGCAAGGCGGAGGCTTTTTCAGATCCCGTCGGCGCCAATCGGCCCCAAAATCGAGAAATTCCCTGTAAATTCCCTGTTTAACAGGGATTTGGCGGCGGAGACGGGTTCGCAGAAGACTGCGTCCACAACCAACTCACAAACCCAATGAAAATAGGCACTTCTGCCGCCTCCGGACGGTTTTGTTTTCGTCAAACCGTGCTGCAACATTTGCCCAAGGAAAATGGCGCATTTCCGCCCTTTCCAAAACATTCCCAAATGTTCCATGCAGCACGCATGCAGCACGCGACTCGTTCAATGTTCGATCATTGTTTCGCGCGCAGTGGAGCGTCGAGCGCGCCGCGAAGCGCGCCGTGTGCGACGACGGCCGGGCGCGCGACGACGTAGCCGTGTGGCGCGATCCGACCGGCCGGACCTACTCAAGCGCCCTTGAGCGGCCAGGCCACGCCACGGAGCGCCCAGTGGCCCTGGCGAGGGGCAACACAGCGGCGTTGCCGGCCCGACGAACGCTGACGCTGAACGCCCCTTAATCGCCGCCACGTGCGCCACGACGCGGCCCGTGGGCGCGATCTGGCCGACTTGGCGTTAGGACGGCGGCTTCCGTGCGTATAGGGCCGCCAGCCGGGGCGCCAAGGTGCCACCGCCCCGTAATCGACGCCGCCGCCACGACGCGAAGCTAGGGCGCGCGCGCCGCCGCGGAATAGGTCAGGCCGGCGCGCCGTCGCGCGAGGCCGCCTCTGCGCGTGGCGGTGGGCCGCCGGGTAGCGGTCGGGGCCGAGCGGCGCGAACAGGACGATCGAGCCGACGACGACCCCTTGGTTGAGGTCGAACGCCGGGCTTGCCGACCATCGACAACAACCTAACGGCGTTGCGCTCACCGGGCTCACACAAAATTGCTTTCGCCGCTCTCCTGCACGAGTGGTGGCGCACGTTGACGGGGGGTATCACCTCGACGACAATGGACATACAAAAATATCTAACTAACCGGGGAGATGCGCCGTGGCGAGCACGGGACTTATCGAGAGCCGACCGGCTTTGCAGAATCGCTGGTGGATTGTTGCCGCGTCGCTGATCGGCAACGTCGTCGGACCAGGTCCGGCGGTCATCTTCACTACCAACGTGTTCATGGTGCCAGTGACGACGGAGTTCCATTGGTCGCGCGGCATGTTCTCGTCGTCGCTTCTGGCGAGCGCGGTCGTCTCGCCTATCATGACGCCGCTCTTCGGCAACTTGATCGATCGCTTTGGCATCCGCCGAGTGACACTGCCCGCGACGATTCTTTACGCGCTCGCGCTGTGCAGCTTCTCGTTGTTGAGCGCCAATGCCTTTTGGGCGATCTTCATCATGGTCGCTTGCGCGTCGGGCTTCGGTGTCTGCCTCGGACCGATGGTCTTTTCCAAATCGATCACCGCCTGGTTCGACAAGGAGCGCGGGCTGGCGCTCGGCATTGCCACCTGCGGGGTTGGACTGGGCACGCTGACGCTGCCGGCGCTCGCGGAATTTTTCATCAAGGCGTTCGGCTGGCGGATGGCGTATGTGGCTGTCGGCATGACGACATTCGTGCTGGGCTTCTCGATGATCGCGTTGTTTGTGCGCGAGCCGCCCGGCTTTATCGAGCACATGCGGGCCGCGCGCGCCCATCCGGCGGATGGACCGCAGCCGTTCGGCATTTCGACCAAGATGGCTGTCACCGGGACGCGGCAATTCTGGCTGCTTTTCGTCATCTTCTTGCTCGAGGGAACAGCCTGCAACGGAATCTTGAGCGGCCATTTCGTCCCGCTCCTGATGGATCGCGGCTACTCGCCGGTTGCGGCCGTGGCCCTCCTCGGCACATCGGGCCTTGCGGCGATGGCCTCGCGCATCATCGTCGGACTGGGTCTCGACTTCGTCAACGGTCCGATTTTCTCGGCTATCGTCATGCTGCTGCCGCCGCTTGGCGTCGGCCTCCTGCTGACGCATGCCGGCAGTCCGGCGCCGTTCTTCGCAGCCATCTGCATCGGTCTCGCGATCGGCGCCGAGGTGGACATGCTGGGCTTCTTCGTCAGCCGCTATTTCGGCCGCCACTCGTTCGCTACGCTTTATGGCTTGATTTTCGCCGCTTTCGTCATCGGAATCGGTGTTGGACCGTCCTTCCTCGGCTTTGGCCACGACCATTTCCACAGCTATGACCCGGTGTTGCGAGCTTTTTTTGTGGCGCTCATCATCGCCGCCGTGCTGTTCCTCCCGCTTGGAAAGTACGTTTATCCGAAGGGCACGCAGTGATGGGAAGGTCTGGCGACGCCGGTATGGATTGAACTTACCGCTCCCCCAGATCTTTGACCGCCGCCGGCCGTCTGCTGTTCGATCTGCTGCACTTGATCTCTGCTGAGGGTCAGCAGCACAAGACCCGTGACTCCCACGGTACGTCCGATGATGCACCGACAGCGGCCGCAACGCTGGTGTGGCGGCGTTTCGCAAAAGTGCCGCCAGCGCTTCCGCCGGGACGGCCAGACGCCGCTCACTATGTTTGTCTGCTAGAAGCCATTCCACCACTCGAACGAACCTTGGGTCGGTGCCTCATCTCTGAGGGTCGTGGTGGTGATCGAGCTCGATCGGATGGCCGAACTCGGTATGGCCGACGGCCTCTTCCCACGCGACCTTGCGCTGGGCCAGCTCGGCTGCGCCGAGCAGGCCCTTCGCGGTGACAAGCTTTTCAAGCGCTGCAAGCCACAGCTCGTAATAGCGCGTGCCCGTATCGTCGCCACGTGCGGCGTTTTCCGCGGCGAGCGCCGCGGCCCATTCCGGCCAAGTGAAGCAGCCGCGCTGCGACAAGGATACGGCCATGGCAAAGGCCTGCGCCTGCCATGGCTCCGCAAAGACCGGACCGCCTTCGTCCCGCGGCAGCGCCGGCAAGGCATCGATCGGCGTGCTTTCCGCCATGCGCGCCTCAGGCCCGATCCAGATAGGAATCCCAGAGATCGATATAGATCGCGTCCGTCGCCGCCCCTTCCGGGCCCCAGAGTTCGCGTGCGCTGAACCGAACGTTGTAAACGTGCTGCGGATGCGGCCCTGCGAAGAGCGCATTGGTGTCCGGAAACACGAACACGCCATGATCGCGCTCGATCACGCCCCGCCGGCCGCGGACATAGCGCGGCAGCCGCGTATGCGTGAGCGGGCTCATTACCTTGGCGACGATTTGATCGCCCGGCTTGAACCGAGCCGGCACGGCGTCGTCGCGCCGCGCCGAGCGGCCCTTGGTCACGAGGAGAGGCACCATCGCCGCGGTCAGCACAGGCATCAGCTTTTCTCCGCCGCGGCAAGCGCGGTCCGCTTGCGCTCGAGCTCTTCGCGCGTGAAGAGGCCGAACTCCACCCCCATCGCCTCGAGCCGGAGAACCCAGCCTTCGTAATAGCCGAGGGTCAGATATTCGACCGGATCGGATTGCTCGCGCATGTAGCGCGCGCGGTCGAGATTCCATTTGCCTAAGGCGCCCGCCGCCATGTTGAGGGCGAAGATGCGGCCCTCCCACGGCTCGTGGAACACCGGCTCGTCCGCTTCGCGCTCGATCGGGCCGAACCCGTCCATGCCACCCATGTCGTGAATGCCGTTCATGCGACCCTCTCGCGCGGGGTAGGGACTTTAGCGACACCGATCATCGCATCGCGCGTCACCAGCGCGGCAAGTGTGTCCTCGCTCAGACCCTCGCTGCCAGCTGGCCGCTCGGGCAGCACGATGTAGCGCAGCTCGGCCGTGCTATCCCACACTCGAACCTCGACATCGGCCCCGAGCTCGACGCCGAACTCGCGCAGCACGCCACGTGGATCGCGCACGGCGCGGGCGCGGTAGGGCGGCGATTTGTACCAGGTTGGCGGCAGGCCGAGGACCGACCATGGATAGCACGAGCACAGAGTGCAGACGACGAGGTTGTGCAGGTTGGGCGTGTTCTCGACGACCAGAATGTCCTCGCCCTGGAGCCCGGTGAAGCCCAACTCGGCAATCGCTGCGGTGCCGTCCTTGAGCAGTCGCGCCTTGAAAGCGGGATCGGTCCAGGCGCGCGCTACGACTTTCGCGCCGTTGCGCGGGCCGATCTTGGTTTCGTAGGCCTCGACTAGGGCATCGACCGCCGCAGGATCGACCAGCCCCTTCTCGACCAGCAGTGATTCCAGCGCCTTGACGCGCAGCACCATGTCGGACAAGGGCGCGCTGTGCTTGTGATTGCTCATGCCGGCATCCCCGACTATGTCGCATCGGATGATCCTAACAGGATGATACCAAAACCGCCCCTCCGCCGCATCCTCTGAGAAGCTGCTTCGGTGAAGATCGAATGACCGTCGATGGCGCGTGCCGGCGGAGACGCTCGGGACATGTCATGAAGCGGCGTGAATACGACTCTCGGCGGTGCTACGGCGGCGCGAAACGCCGAAAGCCCTTATCGGATTGTCGGGAAGTAGCCGATAACCTCGGCGCTCAGGGATTGCACGCGGTGACGATCCACACGGCGGCAGCCATAGGCACACGATCGCCGCGCGCGAAAGGCGCGAGCCCGCCGCGCACGGCTTCCGTTGCGACGCGCACCGCTTCGGGTGGCGCTTTCGCGAAGAGGCGCATCACGGGACCGCTCTTCATGGCAGACGCGACCGCGTGCTCGAGCCCGCACCCCTGCGCGAGGTCGCGCTCGAGATCGAGCCTTTCGAAGGCGGGCTCCGCGAAGCCGGCCGCGCCGAGGATGCCGCGCACGCGCGACTCGGAGCCGAACGAGAACGGGCCGGGATCGTCGGGGCTGGGCGGCTTCTGCGCGGGCGCGTGGGAGCGCGCGGCACCCAAGGGGACAGAGACCCACGGGTTCTCCTCGAGCCCGCGCCAGCAGGCAAAGGCGAGCCGTCCGCCGGGCCGGAGCGCGCGCCGGATATTGGCGAAGCTTTTGGCCGGCTCGGCAAAGAACATGACGCCCATCCGCGACACCGCGGCATTGAACGCGGCTTCGGAAAACGGATAGACAGTGGCGTCGGCCTGGACGAGCGTCACGTTCCCGGCGCCGGAGAGCTGCGCCTTCGCGCGCTCAAGCATCGGCCCCGATATGTCGACGCCGAGGACCCGTCCCTTGGGCGAGACGAGGCGGATCGCTTCGACTGTGACATTGCCAGTGCCGCAGCCGATGTCGATGACGTGCTCATCCGGACGCAGCTCGGCGCGCGCGAGCAGCTTGCCCGTGACGAGCGCGATGTCAGCGTCTTGCGCTTCCTGCCGCGCAATCCAGGCGTCGCCGCCCGTGCCGTTCCAATATTCGATCATGTCCGCGTTGGCGGGATCAGAGGCGATGAGGGTCATGCGCGAAGGCTAGCATCGTTGCTGGGCGCGCCGCCACATTATAGGAGGGGCGGTCGGTGCCGCGGCGGGAAGGACATCGTTATCGTCATGTTCCCCCGTCGTTGAGGCGAGCGGCTTCCAGCAAGAGGTCCGCGAGCCGGGTAACGTCGTTCTGCGCTCCGGACAGCTCATCCTCAAGCTCAGATAGGGTCATCCGCCACCGGTCGCGCTAGGCGTGCACCACGTCCGATGATGCACCGAAAGCGGCCACGACGCGGGCCTGGCGGCAATTCGGAAAGGTGCCATAAACAGATTCTCTCGATCACCTCGTTGGCGCGGATCGAAGCGTCGGCGGGCTGGCGAAGTCGAGCGCATTCGCGGTCTTTCGGTTGACGACGAGATCGAATTGGGTCGTCGGCAAGATCAAATCCGCGAGAAACTCGATCTCGGCCTCGATGGCGACATCACCGATCTGGAATTCGCGATCTGGTGTGGCGGCGGCTCATTCGATTACATCGTCGGCGCGGACCTGGATCGCCTGAGGGATCGAGACGCCGATCGCCTTCGCGGTCTTGAGGTTGATAGCGAACTGGAAGCGCGTCGGCAGCTCGAGCGGCAGTTCTTCGGGTTTCGCCCCGCGGAGGATGCGGGCAGCAAGACCCGCGGCGCGATCGTAAATGTCTTCGACATTCGGTCCATACGCCAACATGCCGCCATCATGAGCGTACGAATCATATTCGAAAATGGTGGGCATGCGGTGTGCGGCGGCGAACTCTATGACCCGCTGACGGTTCAGATTGGTGAGGATGTCCGTCACCATCAGGATCGCGTCCGGCGGCGTCTTGGTCATCTCGGCGAAGGCCGTCTCGAAATCGTCGGGCGCATGAACGCCCAGCGGCACGATGACCAGGCCGAGCTGCGGTGCCACCTCCTCCGCCGCGCGGTAGCGCAGCGTCATCCCGAGATCGTCAGCATTCCACAGCACGGCGACGGAATGGATCGACGGCACCGCCTCCTTGAGGAGCTGTAGGCGCTTCGCGGAAAGTTCGCCGGCGATTTCCGACACGCCGGTGATGTTGCCGCCCGGCCGCGCCAGGCTCGCGACGAGGTGCGTCGCAACAGGGTCGCCCGACTGGACGACGACGAGTGGGGTGCTGCCCGCGTGCTCCTTGGCGGCGATCGCGGCGGGATAGCTCGAGGTGATGATGACATCGACATGGCTTGCGACGAGCTCCTGCACGAGCTCGGGCAGGCGCTCGGGCTTGCCCTGCGCGGCGCGGCGCTCGAAGGTTATGGTCTTGCCGTCGATATAGCCGAGCCGTGCGAAATCAGCGACGAGCGCAGGGCCCAAGAGACCGACATTTGGCAGGCCGGGCGAGAGAAGGCCGACGTGAGCGATCTTGCCCCCGTCCTGGGCGAAAGCGCCAGCCGGTATGAAAAGGAACGCGGCGAGCGCGAGGGCGAGCGCCGCCATCCCTGGATGCCGTGTCATGCGATGGTTCTCCCGCTGGCAGCTTGCACTCTAGGCGGGCCGCCGACGAAGGTCCAGCGCGCGTGCCCTAATCCGCGGCGCGCGAGACTGCACTGCGCGGCTCTCCTGCGTACGTTCAAGTGCAGCTCTGGCGCCCCGGGGCAGTATCCGTGGACCTTAGTTGCGTTGGCACAATCGCTGCACTTGCGATGCGCTTTATCACGCATCGAAGGTCCGTTCGGGGTCAACAGCACCAGCCCCGCGGCGAGCTCATCACGTCCGATGATGCACCGAAAGCGGCCGCAAGGCGGACATAGCAACACTTCGCATTCGTGCCAGAGGCCAAAGTCGCCGACCTCATTCGATTACCTCATCGGCGATGGCGAGCGTGCTCGGCGGAATGGTAAGGCCGAGAGCATTGGCGGTTTTGAGGTCGATCACCAGCTCGAATTTCGTCGGCTGTTCAACGGGCAAGTCGGACGGCTTCGTACCTTGAAGGATCTTGTGCACATAGGTGGCGCCACGCCGAAACAGATCGGGCAGACTTGCGCCATATGACATCAAACCTCCCGCAATGACGTTCTCGCGTATCTGGAACATCCCGGGAATTCGGTTGTCTGCAAGAAATCTGATGATCTTTTGTATATTCAGTTGATGAAGTGGATCACCGGTCACGAGCAGCGCGTCGGGATGCTCGCTCAGCATGGCGGCCAAGTTCCTATCAAGCTCAGCGACCGTGCGCGCCTCGATAGGAATAAGGCTTATGCCCAAGGCCGGCGTTGCGGCCTCGACCTCGTCGCGCAGGACCACATTCGAGGCATTATTCGAGTTCAAGAGAAGGGCCAGCCGCACGACGGAGGGGATAACCTCTTTGAGAAACTGCACCCGCTTGGGAGCGACGTCCGGGCCGAGAATCGAGTTGCCGGTTATATTTCCGCTTGGCCGAGCGAGGCTTGCAACCAGTCCAGCGCGAACAGGATCGCCGACTGCGATCATCACGATTGGGATCGTGCGGGTCGCTATCTGGGCAGCTTGTGCTGAGATCGAGCCATTCGCCACGATCACGTCCACCGGGATGCCGACAAGTTCCTTTGCGGCTTCCGAGAACCGATCGGGCTCGCCTTCATTGCCTCGCAATTCAAACCTGACGTTCTGACCCTCGACATAACCGAGGTCGCGCATGCCGTCGCGGAAGTAATGCCAAATCGGCGCATCGCCGATTATGCCAACCACAAACGGTGACCGCTGCGCGCGCGCCGTCGGCGGCCACACCGCTGCGCCGCCCAAAAGCGTAATGAACTCGCGCCGCCTCACGGACTTACTCCAAGGTCAGTGATCGCTAATTAATTATAACAGGTCTTGGAGCGCGCCGTGCGCCGTGCGCCGTGCATCGCAGCAAAACCGAGCGTCGATGTCCGGTCAATCTCGTCATTACGCGCACGCGTCAATCGATTCCGCTTTAGCATCGTCAACGGACCTTCGTGGTGCTCCTCGGTTCTTCCGAGAAGTGCTGAGTGCTGACAGCGCCCTCAGGCGCTCCATTTCGCGGATTATGCGATTTTTGCCTAACGTGTAAGGTCGGTAAAACGCATTCGCGTGCGAAATGAGCGCAAGGGAGCACCGTCTCGGCAGTCTCCCTCATGGTTAGGCGCGAATTCCTCGGTCGGGTTTTATCTTAATTGCACGCGACGGCGAAGACCGACGACCCGTACGGGGACACCTTCGCCGTCAGATGCGTACCGATCTTGGCGCTCGGCGCCTGATTCGAGCCGTGATCCTCCACCCATAGGTCGGCATCGCACGGACCGGTCCTTTGTCCCTTGACCACGTAGGTATCGCCGGGCCGCAGAGCCGCTTGGATCGGTACGGTCGCGACCGCGGCCACGCCGTTGTACTCGACGCCCAGCGTATGCGGGCCGGGCGGGAGCACGACCTTGTCCCATTCCATCGCGCTGACCGGCTGGCCGTCGATGGCGACAACGCGGGTGTCGCCATCCGGGACGGTGCCGCCGGCCTGATTCTCGCTCATGCTGACCGTGGCGCCATTCGCGGCGGTAAGGCCGGGCGGCGATTCGTACCACGGCGAGCTCGCCGATTTCATGCCGCCACACCCCCACAGGATCGTAGCGGCGAGAGCCAGGACGGTAACCCGTGGCAAAGTCGTGCCGATCATGGAGGCATGGTCCTTTCAGCCTGTGTTGCCGGGCGATCAATTACGGAGACAGAATTCCATTTTAGGCCCGGCCCAGCAAGCCGTTCGCGTTGCTGTCGCGCGAGGCAGGTCTTAGCCGACATTCCTCGGATGAACGTGAATTTTCTCGCATGTTGAGCCAATTCGGCCTCATGGACAAGGGCGAGATCGCAGGCGTCGTTTCGCTGCCTGCGTGCCGATCCTGCGCAGTGCTGGCATAAATGTTGCTATGGCAGTCACAGGCGTTCTCGGCAGCGGAGGAGGAGCCATGACGCGTGCCCAATTGACGGAGAAGATCACGGCGATCCGGCGAAAAAAGCGTCTCTCTTGGCAAGCCATCGCGCGCGAGATCGGCCCGCTTTCCCCGATCTTTTGCACGGCCGCACTACTGGGGCAAATGAAGCTGGAGAAGAGCGAGGCCGAGGCGGCCGGCCGCATTCTTGGCCTCGACGAGGACGAGGTCGGGCTGCTACAGGAAGTGCCTTATCGCGGCGGGCTTCCGACTACGGTGCCGACAGACCCCTTGATCTATCGCTTTTACGAGCTGCTGCAGGTCTATGGCCCGACCCTGAAGGCGCTTATCGAGGAGGAATTCGGCGACGGCATAATGAGCGCGATCGACTTCGACATGGCGTTCGAACGTCAGCCGGACCCGAAGGGCGATCGCGTGCGCTTGACCATGAGCGGCAAGTTCTTGTCTTACAAGCGATACTGACCCGGCGTAGCGGTTCACGCGGCGCGGCGCATTTTGCTAGCGGCGGCGACGACGCCCGCCAGCGCGGCGCGTGCCGCATCCTTCCGCCCGGCAAGCGCGAGCGCGGCGACCGGTCCGGTGAGCACGCGTACCCAGAGCCGCAGCCTGTGCGACGGATCGGCGATGCGTTCGCGCACCAGCGGGCGCGCTTCTCCGGCGAGTTCGGCAAGGTCTCCGAGCCGAGCCGGAAGGATTCGATCAATCGCCTGCCGCAGCAGCTTCGCCAGCAACGGCGACCGACCGCCGGTCGAGATCGCCACCGTCACCGAGCCGCGCTCGACCAGCGCGGGCATCACGAAGCTGCACAAGGTTGGCTCGTCCACAACATTGACCGGAATGAATCGGTCCTGGCAGCGTCGCGACAGTGCTGCCGCTTGGTCGTACGGCGCCCCGGAAATGACGACGAGCGCCATCCCGTCGAGCTCCACGGGCGCGCCCGCGAGAGCCGCGAGCCTGACGACGATGGCGCCGGCGCGCTCGACCATTGCGGACCTGCGAGCAGCCTCGGCGTTCGAGCCGACGACCAGGCAGCGCCGCCCGACAAGATCGAGACACACCGGAAAATACGGTTCTCGCATCAATACACGTCCTTCAGATAGCGCTGGGCGCGCGCCAGTTCGGCAAGGCGCGATTTCGCGGCGCCCATTCCCATCGCGCCTTGCCGCGCGATGATCGCGGCGAGCGCGGCATCGACATCCTTCGCCATCGTCACCGCGCCGCAGACGAAGATGTGTGCGCCGTCCTGGATCCAGGCCCACAATTCGGCGGCGCTCTCCCGCATGCGCTGCTGGACATAGATCCGCTCCGCCTGGTCGCGCGAAAAAGCGATGTCGAGATGCGTCAGCAACCCGCCCCGGTGGTAGCCGGTCAACTCCTCCTCGTAGAGAAAATCCGAGGCGCGGTGCTGGTCGCCGAAAAACAGCCAATTGCGGCCCTTGGCGCCGATCGCACGCCGTTCCTGCAAGAAGGCGCGAAATGGTGCGACGCCGGTTCCGGGACCGATCATGATAATCGGCGCATCGCCGTCGGCGGGCAGGCGAAAACCGTGCGCCTGCTGCACGTAGACCGGCACCGCGGCGCCCGGTGCGGCGCGCTCGGCGAGAAAGACGGAGGCGACGCCCGTGCGCAGGCGACCGCGCCTCTGCCACCGCACGGCAGAAACGGTGAGGTGGACGGCGTCGCGCTCTTGCTTGAGCGAGGACGCGATCGAATAGAGCCGCGGCTGCAACACGCCCAGCGCCAAAACCAGCTCCTGCACGGGCGGCCGCGCCGAGGGAAAGGCGAGAAGAAGATCGAGCAGGTCGGCCTCCTCCGGCGCGGCGCCAGGATATCCCTCGGCCAGCGCCTGAAGCCGATTCGATTCATCGGCTTGGGGTGCGCGCGAGGCGAGGACTTCGATCGCGTCGTCGGAGGGCCTGGCGATGTCGCAGACCAGGCTCAACGCGTCGTGCAAGGTCCGTCTTGTGCCGTCGGGACAATCGACCTCATCCTCGGCGCGCGACTTGAGACAGTCGATGATCGCCGCGACGATTTCGGGACAGTTGGCGGCGTGGACGGCGAGACTGTCGCCGACCTCGTAGGAAAGGCCGGTTTCGGCAATGTCGAAGGTTACGTGGCGGGTGTCCTTGGCGGAGCCCTCGCGATTGAGGCGGTGTGCAGATTCGAGCCGCGCCGAAACGCGCGCCGAGACGGTCGGCGTGACCGCTGCCGGTGCAGGCGCGAGCGCGGGCTTGACCGGAGCCGTCGGCGCCGGGGCCGTTTCCATCAGCTCCTTGAGCGCGCGCGCGGTCGCCTTGCCGCCGGGCACGCAGCGGGCGAGGCTAGGCTCCGTGCCGTTGGTAATGGCCTCGGCGTAGCTCTGACAGAGATAGCCGCATTGGCCGCAATCCTGCTGCGCCATCGCCGCCATGAGCCGGCGCGGCAAGGGCCGGCCATCGGCCAGAAGCAGACGCTCCTCGAGCGGCAGGGTCATGTCATGCCATGGAAATTCCTCGACCGGAGAAACCGCCGGCGGGACGGCCGTGCCGACGGCGAAATAGGCCGCGATCCAGCCATTGAGCCACGCCCTCTCGGCGCCGTTGAACGGCGCGCTGTCCGGCAGGATTGGCACCTCGTAGCCCATCGCGCTAGGCCGCCGCCGCGTCGGGCGGGTCGCACAGGCGCTTCAGCTCCTCGACCGAATGGCGCCGCGTGAAATCCTGGAACGACTCGGCCGCACCGGACCGCCGCGCCAGATAAGCCGCGAGGATGCGCTCGAGCCGCGCCGGCACCTCGGCCATCGGCACGTTCTGGTACAGCTCCCGCGCGAGCGCCCGGTGGCTTCCCGCGCCGCCGCCAACCATGATCGTATAACCGTCGACCAGGTCCTCGCCGACCTTGATGCCCAGCAAGCCGATATCGCCAACGTAATGCTGCGCGCATGAATTGGGACAGCCCGTGAGGTGGATGTTCACCGGCTGATCGAGCGCGATCTTCTTGTCGAGATAGTCGGCGATCAGCAGTGCCTGCCCCTTGGTGTCGGTGGCGGAAAACTTGCAGCCGGTATTGCCGGTGCAGGCGACAAGTCCGCCGCGAATGCCGCTCGCCTTCGTATCGAGGCCGAGTGCCGTCACGCGGGCCTGCAATTCGGCGACGCGATCGTTCGGGATGTCGGACAGAATGACGTTCTGCCACACGGTGAGACGGATGGTGCCGCTGCCCAGCTCGGCCGCGATGTCGGCGAGACCGCGCATTTCCTTCGCGCCCAGCCGTCCGACCGGCAGCGCGATGCCGGCATAAGAGAGGCCGCCCTGATTCTGGGGATGCATGCCGATATGGCCGTGCTTCAGCACCGGCCCCCGCGGCGCGCAGGCCGAAAGCGGCAGGTGCAAGGGCTTGAACGGCAATTCCTTCTCGACCTCGGCCATGAATTTCTCGATACCCCAGGCATCGAGCACATATTTGAGCCGCGCCCGCTTGCGGTCGGTGCGGTCGCCCGACGCGATGAAGACGCGCACCACCGCCACAGCTATGGGCACGCACTGCTCCGGCGCGAGCACAACGCCGCTATCGCGGGCGAAGTCGCCGTGGCCGGTGATGCCGCCCAACTGCATGCGGAAATAGACGCCCGGTGCGATTCCGGCGCCGTCATCGACCCGGACGGCGGCGAAGCCGATGTCATTCGTGTCCTCGAGCACGCCGATCTGGCCGCCGCCGTCGAAGGCGATGTTGAACTTGCGCGGCAGCCCGTAAAGCTCGCGGTGGTTGAGGATATGGTAGTGGAGCGTGCGCGCTAGGGGCCGGGTGTCGATGAGTTCCTGCGGATCGATCCCGGCCGTGGGGCTGCCGGTGATGTTACGGATATTGTCGGCGCCAGCGCCGCGCGACGTGAGGCCCAGATCCTGCAACGCCATCAGGACCGCCAAGGCATCGGCCGCGCGAATCTCGCGGATCTGCAGATTGGCGCGCGTCGTGACATCCGCGTAGCCGCGGCCTCGATGCTCGGCGATATCGGCGATCCCGCGAAGCTGGTGAGAGTTCAGGATGCCATTCGGCATGCGCAGTCGGCACATGAAGGCGTCCTGCGCGGGCGCGGCGTAGAACAGGCCGAAGAACTTGTGGCGGTAGACGTCGATGCCCTTGGGAAAGCGGTCAGCGGCGACGTTGGCGGTGATCTCGTCCCACATGTCCAGCGGGTGGCCTTGGCGCTTCGCGAGTTCTTCCGGTACCAGCGCCTTCCCCTGTGCCAGAAAGCGATCCTGCGCCGCGCGATGGATGTCGGGCGGGCCTTCGGGCGACGACGCTGGCACGACACTCCCGTGCCGCGCCGCTATGCCACTCATAAAGCCTTCAAGATAGCGTTTTTGCTCTTCGCTCAGTCCGGGCTCATCGCTCATCCGCCTATCCGCGCCGGTGACGCCTGTATCAAGCATCCCGGTGCAAAATTCGGGCCGCGCTGCAAGTGCGTAACGGCAAAGTCGTTTTGCGGCGCAAATGCCCAATCTCGATGCGCCAAATCGAAGCGCTGATCATTCCTTGTGCAGGGTCGAGTCGCATGCCACGGAAGCATTTGCATGCACGAATTGACACAAAAATAGGCAGCACCGTACCTGGCCCAGGCGGAAGGTCCGCCAGATGGCAGTTTCGCGCGTGGCATGTTTCTTGCGGCCACGATTCCAAGCGGAGCGAGGTGAACCATGTTTCTCGAAACCGTCGATCAGTTTGCGGCGAGCGCGGTCGCAAAGAGCGCGTTCCTCAAGCGCTCGCCCCTGGGCTTCTGGATCAGCGCGATGATGGCCGGAGCCTATGTCGGACTCGGGATCATCCTGATCTTCAGCATCGGTTCGGATGCCGATCCGGCGTATCGCGGGTTGATCATGGGCGCATCGTTCGGAATAGCCCTGACGCTCGTTATCCTCGCAGGCTCGGAACTGTTCACCGGGCACACCATGGTCATGTCATTGGGCGTGCTGCGGGGCAAGGTGACGCTCGGCGAGCTGGGCGCTTGCTGGACGATGTCGTGGCTCGGCAATCTCGCGGGCTGCGCTGTGCTCGCGCTGTTGTTTGTCGCCGGCGGCGGCGGAGCGATGCTCCATTCGAAAAGCAACTTCATCATGGCCGTCGCCACGGCAAAGATGACGGCGCCGGCGGTCTCGCTCTTTGCCCGGGCGGTTCTCTGCAATTGGCTCGTCTGCCTCGCGATCTGGATGGCCGGGCGGACGCAAAGCGATGCGGCGAAGTGCATCGCCATCTTCTGGTGCCTGTTCGGATTCATCGGTAGCGGCTACGAGCATTCGATCGCCAACATGACACTGCTTCTCATTGCGCTTTTCTCGTCGCATCCCGATACGGTCACCTGGGGCGGCTTTGCCTACAACATGATCTGGGTAACGCTGGGAAACGCCGTGGCGGGGTCCGTTTTCATGGCGACGGCGTATTGGGCTGCTTCTCGGCCGCTCGCTGTTCGCGCTTCCGCCTTCACCGCCATGGGCGACGCGGCCGAATAGGTCGCGCCGCCATAAGACGGACCAGGAATAGGCGGTACTATGTAGCACCCGCCACACGCGCCTTAGAGACCGCGCCACCATCTCGTAAGCGGTGGTAAGTCTTGTTCGGGCGTCGCCTCTGGTTCGGATTCATCCTCGTCGGTACTGTTACCGAATCGATGCTGTCGCGCGCGTATTGCGCTGCCATTCATCCGATGAACCGGATCAATGCAGTCTTGCTCGTATCGGTGGCAGGATTTGGTCCATCGCTTTTTCCCAAATCCGTCCCTGTAATAGACCTTATCCCAGACATACAGCGCCGCTTCGTTTGTCGCGACTTCGTCAAGGTATCATTTTATCGTTGGCGCATACCCCTCACTTCGCGCGGAGAGGGACAAGAGCGCGCTATAGATTCCCTTCCAACGGCATTTGCTCTAAATTGGCGTACTCAATGACTGAACCAGCAAGGGAATCATCGTCTCGTGCAGCAGCAAGCAGTCTCGCGCCGAACCATCCTCGGCGGCATCGGCGCCACCGCGATCATCGGCGCGGCCGGGGCGCAATCCGCCGCGTCGGACTGGCAGGCAGGGGCGCCGCCCGAATGGGCGACGGTGCTGGCCAAGGCGCGGGCCGAAGGCCAGGTCACCGTCGCCGCCTTCGCCGCGCTCGCCGAGCCGATGGCGGCCGCGTTCAAGCGCGACACCGGCATTGAGCTCAACTTCCTCGGCGGCGGCACCTCGCAGCAATCGGCGCGGCTCGAGGCCGAGGCGCGGGCCAAGAACCTGACCATCGACATCCTCATAGGCGGCGGCCGCGAGCTCAGGCCGATGATGCGCGACGGCATGCTGGAGCCGGTCGCGCCCCAGCTCATGCTGCCGGGGGTTGCGCCCAAGAACTTCCGCGAGGGCAAGCTCAAGTGGATGGACAACTCGTCACAGTTCCTGCTGCAGGGGGCCGAGTACGTGTTCGGCTGGCTGCTGGTGAACAAGGACATGGTCGATCCCGCCGCGATCAAGAGCTGGCGCGATCTGCTCGACCCCAAATACCACGGCAAGATCGCGTCCGACGATCTGCGCACGCCGGGACCGGGGCAAGGCTCGTCGGCCTGGATCTACAACGTCTTCGGCATCGACTACATCAAGGCCCTGTTCGTCGACCAGGCGGTGACCTTCACCTCCGACAACCGGCTGCTGGTCGAGAACGTGGCGCGCGGCATCACGCCGATCGTGTTCGGCGCCATCCAGGCCCAGGTCGAACGCTTCCGGCACGAAGGCTTCACCAATCTCGCGGTGGTGCTGCCGGAGGACGCGCCGGGATACTTGACCGGCGGATTCAGCGTCCTGAAGGAAGCGAAGGGCGTGCCCCACCCCAACGCCGCCACCGTCTTCATAAACTGGTACATGAGCCGCCCGGGGCAGGAAATGTATGAGGCGGTGATGCTGGAGACGAGCCGGCGCACCGACATCCACACCGGCCTCCCCGACTACCTGGTGCCGCGGGACGGCGTGAAATACTACGAGGCCTACAACGAAGAGGTCTATTTCAGCCGCGACGCGGTGGTGAAGCTGGTGAGCGAGGCGCTGGGCAACCGGTGACGCAGGACGCGCCAGCATCCCTGCTGCGCGGCGCGGTGCGCGCGGGCGTCGATGCCTGCGTCTATCTGCCCGACAGTTGCCTCACCGCGGTCATTCGCGCGTTCCAGAAAAGCCCGGGCATGACCATGGTCCCGTGCGCGCGCGAGGACGAGGGCGTCGCCATCGCGGTCGGGCTCGCGCTGGGCGGCCGCAATCCGGTCTGCATGATGGAGGCGTCCGGCCTCGGCTATAGCGGCCTCATCCTGGCGCGCGCCCAGGTGCAGCGCACGCCCGTGGTCATCGTCGCGAGCCACAGCGGCGGCGCGGGCGAGCCTTTCGACTATCACGGCGCGACGGTGCTGCTGGCCGAAGGCGTGTTCAAGGGCCTCGGCATTCCCTACGCGGTCGCCAGCGAAGGCCAGTCGCTCGAGTCCCTCATCCATCGCGTGGTGCAGACGGCGCGCGGCCAGCTCACGTCGTTCGGCCTCCTGATCCCGCCCTTCGTCGCCGGAGCGCGCCAATGAACCGGCTCGAGGCGATGGACGCGGTGGCGGCTTCGCGCGGCGACGCGGTGGTGATCACCGGGCCCGGCGCCAATGCCGGCCTGCTCTACGACCGCGCCGACCTGCCGGAGACGATCTACAACATGGACATGGGCTATGCCTCGGCGGTGGCGCTGGGCGTGGCGCTCGCCTGTCCCAAGCGGCGCGTGCTGGCAATCGAGGGCGAAGGCTCGTTCTTCGCCGGGTCGACCGTGCTGTCGACGGCGTGGCGGATGAAGCCGGACAATCTCGTCGTGCTGGTGCTCGACAACGGCGTGTGGGGCACCGGCGACGGCAAGGAGCCGACCGCGACGTCGTTCGGGCTCGACCTCCTGCGCCTCGCGCTCGCCGCCGGGTGGGACGCGGCGCAGGTGCATGGCCCGGCGGACGCTGCCGCGCTCGGCGCGCGCGTGGCCCTGGCGCTCAAGGGCGGCGGGCCGCATTTCATCGTCGGCAAGACCGATCCCAGCCAGGACCTGCCGTCCTCCTCGCCCAACCGGCCGCGCCCCAAGCGTCACGTGCTCGACTGCGCCGTTCTGATGCGGGCAGCGCTCTCGCGCGATGGCTAGGCCGCGCGCGCTTGCGCTCGGCCTCCTCGGCTGGTCGGGTCTCGCTGCGGTGGCGCTCGTCTGCGTCATGCCGGTCGTGGTCATCACCCTCGGCAGCTTCAGCGACGGCAATCCCTTCAACGACTTCCAGCCGTCGCTCGAGCCGTGGCGGCGCGCCCTCGACAGTTCGCAGACGCTGGTCTCGATCGGCTACTCGTTCCTGCTGAGCCTGCGCGTTCCGGTGGCGCTGGTAGTCGCGTTCTTCGTCGCGTGGTACCTCGCGCGCAACGACGTGTTCGGCAAGCGCAGCATCATGTACGCGCTGTGGCTCGCCTTCTTCCTGCCGATCCTGCCCGCGACTCTCGGCTGGATCCTGCTGCTCGATCCCCATTACGGGCTCGTCAACGTCTATGCCGAGTCGCTGCTCGGGCTGCACGGCCCGCTGCTCGACATCTATTCGCTGGCGGGCATCTCCTGGGTGCACCTGACGCTCACCACCATTCCCATCATGGTGATCCTGATCGAGCCGGCGCAGCGCTTCATCGACTCCTCGTACGAGGAGGCCGCGACCATGTCGGGCGCCGGCACGCTCACCACCCTGCGCCGCGTGACCCTGCCCTTGATCGTGCCGACCTTGCTGACCGCCTTCGTCGCCGGCCTCATCCGCTCGCTCGAGGCGTTCGAGGTCGAGCAGGTGCTGGGCGTGCCGGCGGGAATCCTGGTCTACTCGACGCGCATCTTCAACCTGCTGCGCTTCACGCCGCCGGACGAGCCGCAGGCGATGGCGCTGAGCACGTTCTTTCTCGTGATCCTGTTCGCGCTCGTCGTGTGCTATCGCTTCCTTTTACGCTGGGGCAGCATGGTCGCGACCATGACGGGCAAGGGCGGGCGCTTCCTCGCGCGCGCGCGGACGCGGTTCTCGTACCTCATCTCCGCGCTCCTCTTCGCGGCACTGATTGCGACGGTGGTGCTGCCTTTCGCGATGGTGACGCTGAGTTCGTTCAGCCGGCTCTTCGGCTTCTTCAACCTCGCCCATCCCTGGACCATGGCGCACTGGTCCAGCGTCCTCGAAAGCCCGTCCTTCGCCGGCGCGATGCGGCAGTCGCTCTATATCGGCGCGGTGGTGGCAAGCCTGGGGACGATGCTCTATCTCGGGCTCGCCTGGTTCATCGCGCGCAACGATTTCTGGGGCAAGTCCGCCTTGTCGCTGGCGATCTGGCTGCCCTGGGCGATCCCCGGCGTGCTGCTGGGCACCGCCTTCATTACCATCTTCCTCAACGTGCCGGCGCTCAGGCTCGCCTACGGCACCGCCTTGGCGCTGGTCGTCGTCCTCATGGTCCAGGGCCTGCCCTTCGCCACCCACATATTCGAGGCATCGATCTCGCAGGTCTCGCGCGAACTCGAGGAATCGGCGCTCATCAGCGGCGCCACGCCGCTGGGGACGGTGCGGCGGATCACCGTACCGCTGATCGCGCCGATGATCGCCAACGTGTTCGTGATCTCGTTCATGGCCGCGATGAAGGACATCAGCGCGACCGTACTGGTGGCGACGCCGGGCACGCAGACGCTGCCGCTGCTGATGTTCGGCTATGCCACCTCGGGCAAGCTCGAGGACGCGTCGGTGGTCGGCGTCATCACGGTCGCGATCGCCATGGTCATGGCGCTGCTGGTGACCCGCGTCGGCGACCGCGCCGCGGTGATGCGCTGAGCCGATCCGCCTTGCTGGCGCCGATCCCGTGCCATAGCATCGCCGGCGTGCTCAAGTCCGCGCCCTATGTCGGCCAGTCCGTGACCCGGCTCGAGGACCCGCCGCTCCTCACCGGGCGCGGGCGCTTCGTCGCCGACATCTCCTTTCCGCACCAGCTCCACATGCGCGTGGTGCGTTCGTCCTACGCGCATGGGCGCATCCTGTCGGTCGCGACCGAGGCCGCCAAGGCGGCGCCCGGCGTCTTCGCCGTATGGACCGCCGCAGACATTCCCGAGGTGCCGCTCATCGACTTCCGCGAGGGCAGCATCGAGCGGCTCGCGCCCTACCGCCAGCCGGTGCTCGCGCAGGGCCGCGTGCGCTATGTCGGCGAGCCGGTCGCGGTGGTGTTCGCCGACGACGCCTATCGCGCCGAGGACGCCGCCGATCTCGTCGCCATCGAGATCGAGCCGCTCCCGCCTCTCATGTCGGCCGACGCGGCGCCCGGCGAGTTCGAGCCCGGCCGCTCGACCACGGCCGAGATCGTGCGCCAGGGCTATGGCGACGTCGAGGCCGCGTTCCGCGCGGCGCACGCGACGGTCGCGCTGGATCTCGCCATCGGGCGCCATTCCGGCGTGCCGCTCGAGACGCGCGGCGCGGTCGCGCGCTATGACGCTTCGCGCGACCTGCTCGAGTTCCACGGCGCCGCCAAGGTGCCGCATCGCAACCGCGAGGCGATCGCGCGCATGCTCGGTCGCGGCCTGGCAGGCGTCCACATGTACGAGGGTAATGTCGGCGGCGGCTTCGGCGTCCGCGGCGAGCTTTATCCCGAGGACGTGCTGGTGTGCGTCGCCGCGATCCGCTTCGAGCGCCCGGTCAAGTGGATCGAGGACCGGCGCGAGCACCTGATCGCCGCAAACCAATCGCGCCAGCAGCGCCACCGCATCCGCGCCGCGCTCGACGCAGAGGGGCGCATCCTCGCCATCGACGACGAGTTCTTCCACGACCAGGGGGCCTATCTCCGCACCCACGGCGTGCGCGTGCCGCACATGACCTGCGGCATCCTGCCGGGCCCCTACCGCGTGCCGGCCTATCGCGCGGTCGGCCATGTCCGCCTCACCAACAAGACCCCGGCCGCGACATATCGCGCGCCCGGCCGCTTCGAGAGCACCTTCGTGCGCGAGCGGCTCATCGACGCGATCGGGCAGAAGCTCGGCATCGACCCCATCGAGGTGCGGCGGCGCAACGCGATCGGTCCCGACGAGATGCCCTATGCGCGACCGCTCGAGGCGCTGGGCGAGGAGATCGAATACGATTCCGGCGACTATATCGGCCTCCTGGAAAAAGCGCTCGAGCGGATCGGCTGGCGCGATCTCGGGACCGACCTCGCGCGAAGGCGGGGCGCGGGCGAGGCGGTCGGCGCGGGGCTCGCGCTCTTCGTCGAAAAGAGCGGCCTCGGGCCCACCGACGGCGTGCGCATCGGCGTCGACACCGGCGGCCAGGTAGAAGTTGTGACCGGCGGCGCCTCGATCGGCCAAGGATTCGAGACCGCGATGGCGCAGATCTGCGCCGACGCGCTGGGCGTCGATTACCGCCGCATCCGCGTCGTCCACGGCCGCACCGACCAGATCGAGCACGGCATCGGCGCCCACGCCTCGCGCGCTACGGTGATGACCGGCTCGGCCACGCACGTGGCGGCGCTCAAGCTGCGCGACAAGGCGATCGACCTCGCCGCCGAGCTGATGCAGGCGCCCAAGGAGGCGCTCGCCATCGTCGACGGCGCGGTCGTGCGGCGCGACGCGCCGGTCGGCGCCTCGATGAGCCTGGGAGAGATTGCGCGCCACCTGGCGCCGGGCTCGCGGACGCGCGGCGAGCGCGAGCCGGGCCTTTCGGTCACCGGCTGGTTCACCACCGAGCACCAGGTCTATCCCTACGGCGTCCACATCGCGGTGGTGCGGGTCGACCGCGAAACGGGCGCCGTCGCGGTCGAGCGCTATCTCTCCGCCTACGACATCGGCCGCGCCGTCAATCCCATGATGGTCGAGGGCCAGATCGCCGGCGGCTTCGCGCAAGGGCTGGGCGGCGCGCTCTACGAGGAATTCGTCTATGACGCCGAGGGCCAGCCGCTGTCGGTGTCCCTCGCCGACTACCTGCTGCCCGGCATCGGCGAGATGCCGCCCCTCGACATCCTGCTGACCGAGGACGCGCCGAGCCCGTGCAACCCGCTCGGCATCAAGGGCGCGGGCGAAAGCGGCATCACCGCCGTGGGCGCCGCCATCGCCTCGGCGATCGACGCCGCCATCGGCATGCCGGGCGCAGTGACCGAGCTGCCGGTGACGCCGCTTCGGCTGCGGGCGATCCTCGCGCGCGCGGGGCGCTAGGCGATGCGGCAAGGCACGCTCCTGACCTTGCTCGATTCCGGCCGGCTCGCCGAGCATTACCGCACCGGCGCGTGGCGCGACGAGACGATCTACGGATTGCTGCGCACCCATGCCGAGCGCGCGCCCGATGACTGTGCCATCCGCGACCGCGCGCGCCGCCTCACCTATCGCGCGTTGCTGCAAGAAGTCGACGCCTTCGCCGGCGATCTGGCGCGGCGGGGGCTAAGGCCGGGCGAGCGCGTCGCGCTGTGGCTCCCCAGCGGCATCGAGGCCGCGGTCACCATCCTCGCCTGCGCGCGCAACGCCTATGTCTGCAGCCCCTCGTTCCATCGCGACCACACCGTCGCCGACGCGGCTGCGCTGATGGAACGCATCCGCGCCGCCGCCTTGGTGGCGCAGCCCGGCTATGGCGCCGATGCCGGGCGCAGCGACGTCTTCGCCGCCACCGCCGCGCTCGGCTCGCTGCGCCATGCCTATCGCGTCACGGCGGGAGACGCCGCGGCCTTCGCCGGGCTGCTCGGCGAGCCGCTCGCGACCGAATGGAACCGCGACCCCAACCGCGTCATCTATTTGGCATTCACCTCGGGCACGACCGGCGCGCCCAAGGGCGTCATGCACAGCGACAACACGCTGCTCGCGACGGTGCGCGCGGTGGCCAAGGACTGGCGGCTCGATCGGCGCACCATCGTCTACACGCTGAGCCCCTTGAGCCACAATCTCGGCATCGGCGCGCTGATCCTCGCCATGACCGTCGGTGGCGAGCTGGTGATCCACGACTTGCCCCGGGGCGCGAGCCTGATCGACCGGCTCGACGAGACCGGAGCTACCTATCTCGTGGGCGTGCCTACCCATGCGATCGATCTCCTCGCCGAGCTGCGCGCGCGCGGGCGCAAGGAGCTGGGCCGCGTGAAGGGCTTCCGCATCTCCGGCGCGGCCATTCCCAGCGAGGTGGTGGCGGCGCTCCTGGCTCACGGCGTGGTGCCGCAAAGCGGCTATGGCATGACCGAGACCTGCTCGCACCAATACACGCTGCCCGACGACAAGCCGGAGCGGATCATCGCGACCTCGGGAAGATGCTGCGCCGGCTACGAGATCCGCATCTTCCGCCAGGACGATCCCGACCGCGAGATGCCGGTGGGCGAGATCGGCCAGATCGGCGGCCGTGGCGCGAGCTTGATGTTGGGATATTTCGACGACCAAGCGGCGACCGAGGACTCGTTCAACGCCGCGGGCTGGTTCATGACCGGCGATCTCGGCGCGATCGACGAGGACGGCTATCTGCGCGTCACCGGCCGCAAGAAGGACGTGATCATCCGCGGCGGTCACAACATCTATCCGGCGCGGATCGAGGCGCTGGCGATGCGGCACGAGGCGGTGGCGCGCGCCGCGGCCTTCCCCATTGCCGATGCAAGGCTCGGCGAGAAGGTCTGCCTCGCGGTCGAGTTCCACGCCGGCCGCGCCGCCACGGCCGAAGAGCTGCTTGCGCATCTCGATGGCTTGGGCCTGTCGCGCTACGACATGCCCGAATATTTCATGGCGATCGGCGCGCTGCCGCTCACCGCCAGCGGAAAAATCCTCAAGCGCGAATTGGCGAGCCGGGTCGAACGGGGATTGCTCACGCCGGCGCCGGTGCGCTGGCAGGCGAGGAGCTGATTGATGCGCGCCGTGCTGGTCCGCGAGTTCGGGGCGCCCGAGCGCGCCGCCATCGCCGAAATTCCCGACCCCGTGCCCGGCGCGCATGAGGTCCTGGTCGAGGTGCGCGCCGCACCGGTCAATTACGTCGACCTTCTGGTGATCGGCGGCGGCTACCAGTTTGCACCGAAGCTTCCCTTCATCCCGGGCAAGGGTCCGGCGGGCGTGGTGCGCGCGGCCGGCGCAGACGTGACCACGCTCAAGACGGGCGACCGCGTGCTCGCCATGGCGGAGTATGGCGGCTATGCCGAACTGGTTTCGGTCGCGGCGGATCAATGCTACCGCCTGCCCGACGTCCTGTCGTTCGAGGACGCGGCCGCGATCAGCCTTGCCTACGACACCGCCTGGTTCGCGCTCAAGGAGCGCGGACGCCTGATGCCAGGCGAAACCGTGCTGGCGCTGGGCGCGACCGGGGCCGTGGGCCATGCCGCCGTCCAGCTCGCCAAGGCGATGGGCGCCAAGGTGCTGGCGGGCGGCGCCTCGCCGGCGAAGTTCGACCTGCTGCGCGCGGCGGGCGCTGACGCGATCATCGATTTGTCGCAGCCCGATCTCCACGACAGTTTGCGCGCGCAGGTTTATGCGGCGACCGATGGCAAGGGCGCCGACGTGATTCTCGATCCCGTGGGCGGCGACGTATTCGATGCCGCTCTGCGTGCGCTCGCGTGGCGCGGGCGGCTCGTCGTCATCGGCTTCGCGGCCGGGCGCATCCCGACCATCAAGGCGAATTACCTGCTGCTCAAGAACATCGAGGTCAGCGGGCTGCAGATCAGCGACTATCGCAAGCGCGCGCCGGCGCAGGTCGCCGCCTGCTTCGCCGAGATCTTCGCGTTCTTCGCGGCGGGCAAGCTGGCGCTGGGTCCGCGCCAGGTCCTGCCGCTGGCGCGCTTCGCCGAGGCGCTCGCCGCGATCGAAAACCGCACCGCCCGCGGCCGCATCATGCTGCGTCCGTGACGCCATGAATCCCTCTCCGCCCCGTTGGGGCGGAGAGGGCAGGGTGAGGTGGGGCGTGACGAATACGCGCTGACACCGCGCGAGCTGAAGCGCCCCCTCACCCTACCCTCTCCCCCACTGCGTGGGGGCGAGGGACGAGAAAGTGCGATTCCAGCATCCAAACACGCGCACTACTCCACGACGCGCCACTCGATGGTCTCGCCGCCGCGATAGATAAAGGCGTGCTCGTCGGGGCCGTCGATCTTGATCTCTTCCGGCGCAACCCACGGCACCGCCTCGAGGGTGATGGTCTCTTCATTGGGCTTCAGGCGGTAATGCGCCGGGCCGTTGAGCGAGGCGAAGGCCTCGAGCGTGTCGAGCCTGCCCACCGAGGCGAACACCTTGGCATAGGACTCGATCGCCACCGGCGAATTGAACAATCCTGCGGCGCCGGTGACGGCGAGCTTGCGGTTCACGGGATGGGGCGCCGAATCGGTGCCGAGGAAGAAGCACTTGTCGCCCGAGGTCGCGGCCTCGACCAGCGCGCGGCGGTCCGCCTCGGTCTTGATTACCGGCATGCAGTACATATAGGGCTTCAAGCCCCAGCCCAGCCAATCGGTGCGGTTGAGCATCAGGTGATAGGGCGTGATCGTCGCGCCCAGTTGCGGCGCGTGGGCGCGCACGAAATCGACCGCGAGCTTGGACGAGAGATGCTCCATGATCAGGATGAGGCCGGGAAACTCGCGGATCATCGGCGCGAGGCGGCGCTCGATGAACACGGCCTCGCGGTCGAACACGTCGATCTCGGCATCGGCCTCCTCGCCGTGCATGAGGAACGGCATGCCGATCTTCTCCATGCGCGCCAGGACGCGCCGCACCTTGGCGAGATCGGTGACGCCGGCTGCCGAGTTGGTGGTGGCGTTGGCGGGATAGTATTTGACGCCGGTGAAGATGCCCGCCTTGAAACCCGCTTCGACATCGTCGGGATCGGTGTTGTCGGTGAGGTAGCACGTCATCAGCGGCGTGAACTTTGCGCCCGGCGGCAACGCCGCGATGACGCGCGCGCGATATGACTCGGCGTCCTTGGCCGTCGCCACCGGCGGCAGCAAGTTGGGCATGACGATGGCGCGGCCGAAATGCCGCGCCGTCCAAGGCAGCGACGCCTTCAGCATCGCCCCGTCGCGGACATGGAGATGCCAGTCGTCGGGCTTGCGGATGGTGAGTCGCGTCGTCATGCTGGATCGCCTGCGCCGAGATCGAAGCCGCCAGTCAAGGCCAGGCCGGCCGCTCTGGCAAGACCGTCGCGGCGCGCAAGCGCAGGAGACCACCCAATGCCCCATCCCGATCTGTCGCCGGAGCAGCGCGCCTGGTTCGACGCCGCCGCCGCGCTCATCGACATCGATCGCCTCTACCGGCTCAACCGCGAGATCACCGCGATCCACAGCCCCACGGGACGCGAGCGCGCGGCGAGCGAATACATGACCCGCTATCTCGCCGCGATCGGGGTCGAGGCGACCTATCAGCCGATGGGCGAGCAGTCGGGCAACGCGATCGGGCGCATCCGCGGCAGCGGCGGCGGCCCGTCGCTCCTCCTCTATGCGCCCATCGACACGCATCTCGAGGGCAATGCGGACGATCTGCCGTGGGTCGGCCCCCATCTGCGCCCCGACATGATCCCCGAAGTGCGCGAGGAGAACGGGCTCGTCATCGGCCTCGGCGCCTCCAATCCCAAGGCGATGGTGACGACCCTGGCCGAGGCGGTTCGGGTGGTGCGGGCGGCCGGGGTGCCATTGAAGGGCGATCTCGTCGTGGCGTATGCCGGGGGCGGCATGCCGGTCGACCTCGCCGCGCCCGGCAACCGCGGCTTGAGCGATGGCGTATCGCATCTCCTCACCCGCGGCGTCCATACCGATTTCGCCTTGGTGATGAAGCCGGGCAACGCGGTCATGCACGAGGAGCCCGGCCTGTGCTGGTTCAAGGTCGCGGTCAAGGGCACGCTGGGCTATGCCGGCATGCCGCACAACTTGCCGCGTTTCCGCAGCTCGATCGTGCCGGCGGCGAAGGTCATCCTCGCGCTCGAGGAATGGCTGCCGCGCTATACCGAGCGCAACAGCTCGGGCCAGGTGACGGCGCAGGGGTGGATCGCGACGGTGCGCTCGGGCTGGCCCGACCGCGTCGCCTTCCCCTCGGCGACGACCGAGATCTTTCTCGACATACGCTGCAATCCGCGCACGCCGCCGGCCGAAGTGAAGGCGCAGTTCGAGGAGGCGATCGCCGCCATTCTTGCCCGATATCCCGAGATCGAGCTGGAATGGGAGATGACCGCCTCGCTCCCCGGCGCCTCGACCGATCCCGACAGCTGGATCATCAAATCCGCGATCCGCGCCTGGGAAGAGATCGAGGGCAAGCCGCATCCGACGCCGCCGCGCACCTCGGGCCAGACCGACATTTCGATGATCCGCAATCTCGGCATCCCGACGGCGCGGACCGGCTGGGCCAGCACGCCGGAGAAGACGCCGGAGGAATACCGCCAGGGTCTGGGCGGCATGGGCGTGTCCTATCCGCCCGACTTCGCGGCGACGTGCCGCAAGCTCGTCTATTCCATCGTCGACACCTGCACGCGGACGCGCGCGGACGTCGGATGCTTGCGCCAGGCCTGAGCGCGGCGCATAATCTTTGCAAGGGAGATCATCGTCATGGCGGCAGCGCTCGAGAGCAAATTCGTCACCGTTGAAGGCGTCCGGCTTCATTATCAGGAGCTGGGCAGCGGTTCTTCGCTCATCTGCATCCACGGCGCCGGGCCGGGCGCCAGCGCGGAGAGCAATTTCAAGCTCAATGCCGGGCCGTTCGCGGAAAAGTACCGCGTCATCCTTTACGACATGCCGCAATACGGCAAGAGCGACAAGATCGTCTTGAAGGAGCCGCGGCTCAAATACAACGCGCGCCTCCTCAACGGGTTCATGGCGGCGCTCGGCATCGACAAGACGCACATCGTCGGCAATTCGATGGGCGGCCAGGTGGCGATGAAGCTCGGCCTCGACTATCCCGAGCGCCTCAGCCACGTCGTCATCATCGGCAGCACGCCGATGCCGCCGATTTTCGCGCCCTTCCCGGTCGAGGGAATCAAGATGATCGCCGCCTACTACAAGGGCGCCGGCCCGTCGCGCGAGAAGCTGCGCGCGCTGTTGCAGACGATCGTCTACGATTCGTCGTTCCTCACCGAGGCGACCTTCGAGGAGCGCTACCAGGCGAGCATCGATCCCGAAGTGGTGGAACTCTTCGGCAAGCGCCAGGGCGAGATTCCGCGCGAAGACCTCGGCCCGGAACTCCCCAAGCTCAAGGCCAAGCTGCTCGCCGTCTGGGGCATGGACGACCGCTTCGGCGCGCTCGATGTCGGGCTCCGGATCACCCGGATCGTGCCGGACGCGCAGATGCACATCTTCACGCGCTGCGGCCATTGGGCGCAGGTCGAGCACGCGGCGACGTTCAACCGCCTGGTGCTCGATTTCCTGAGCCATTGAGGGGCGCTTGACGATGGCGGACGAGGCAGGGCCGGCGATCGAGGGCGACGACTTCGTGCGCAAGCCGTGGCAGCCCTATCTCGAAGCGAGCCTCGGCTTCCGCAATCACTGGTATCCCGCCTTCTTCAGCAAGCAGCTCGCGGAAGGCCAGTGCCTCGGCCAGGAGATGCTCGGCGAGCGCATCCTGTTCAAGCGCATCGACGGCAAGGTCCACGCCATCGAGGACCGCTGCGCCCATCGCGGCGTGCAATTGTCCAGGCGGCCGGAATGCCACAGCAAGAACACGATCAGCTGCTGGTATCACGGCTTCACCTACGATTTCCGCACCGGCGGCCTGGTCGCGATCGTCACCGATCCGGACAGCGCGCTGATCGGCACGCTGGCGCTCAAATCCTATCCGGTGGACGAGCGCAAGAACGTCGTCTTCGTCTTCATCGGCGACGAGACGCCGCACGCGCTGGCGCTCGATCTGCAGCCAGGCTTCCTCGACGAAGACCTCGCCATCTATCCCAACGGCGACCACGAGATCGTCAAGAGCAACTGGCGCCTCGCGGCCGAGAACGGCGTCGACGCCTCGCATATCTACATCCACCGCAATTCCGGCCTCATCAACGCGGCGCGCAAGCAGCTCCCGCTCGCGAGCTACTTCATGACGCGCGAGGGCATGGTGATCGACAAGGAGGGCGCGCCCAAGGGCGTGCTCAAGGGCGCGGGCCGGCGCACCTCGGTGTGGGAGACGGAGATCGAGGGCGTCAAGGTCGAAAGCCAGTACCGGCCGGGCGGCGAGCCCTCGATGGCGAACGTGACCGACACCTCGCTGTGGCTTCCTTGCGGCCTCAAGGTCGATCCTTTTCCCACCAGCGACAGCATCCAGTTCGAATGGTACGTGCCGCAGGACGCGCATTCGCACCACTACATCGTGACCTGGGGCCGGCGCGTGAAGACCGAGGCTCAAATCGAGAAATTCACGCGCGAGATGGACGCCGTGTGGAAGGACATGGTGGTCAACAAGTTCAACAACGAGGACGTGATCGCGCGCGAGGCGATGGAGCGGTTCTACGCCGAGGAAGACGGCTGGAACCGGGAATACCTCTATCGCCCCGACGTCATCATCACCGAATGGCGCAAGCTCGCGAGCAAGCATAATCGCGGCATCCAGAGGAAACAGGGCGCGAAGGCCAAGGCCCCGACTTCAGCCGGAAAGGACGATCGACCATGACCGAAAGCTGGAAGACTGTCGTTCCCGAGCGCGACCGGCTCATCCTCGAGCGCGCCGATTTCGGCGGGCGCCAGGCCTGGGGCCGGACGCCCGCGCTCCTCATCGTCGACGTGGTGCGCTCCTTCACCGGCTCCAAGCCGCAGGACGTGCTGGAGGCGATCAACGAGTACTCGACGAGCTGCGGCACTTCGGCGTGGGAGACCTTGCCGCGCATGCGCCAGGTGCTCGACGCCGCGCGCGCGGCGCGCATCCCGGTGATCTACACCAAGGGCGATCCCGACTACCGCGCGGCCTGCGGCGGGTCGGTCAAGAACGAAAGCGGCGAACGCTCGAAGAAGCTGCATTCGACGCCGATCGCCGACGAGATCGCCCCCATCGACGGCGAATTCGTCATCCGCAAGACCAAGGCAAGCGCCTTCTTCCTGACCCCGCTGTCGATCTATCTGGTGCGCAACGGCGTCGATTCGCTGATCCTGATGGGCACGTCCACGTCGGGCTGCGTGCGCGCCACCGCGGTCGACGGCATCTCGCACGGCTACCCGACCTTCGTCGTGTCGGACGGATGCTTCGACCGCTCGCAGTTCTTCCACGACGTCACGCTCTACGACCTCAACACGAAATACGCGACCATCGTGACGGCGGCGGAGACGATCGAGCATCTCAAAAGCTTCGCCCTCAAGGCGGCAGAGTGACATGAGCGGCAAGTCGTCGGACCCGCCGCCGGGCTCGCCGCGCTACGCCATCAACCGCGCGATCTTCGACCTGACGAGGCGGCCCGACGCCCGCGCTGTCGTCGCCGACAAAAAGGCGGACTTCATTGCGGCGTACGAGCTACGCCCGGAGGAGCGACAGGCGCTCATGGGCCCCGAGTGGAAGCATCTTCTCGAGCTCGGCGTACTACCGAACCTCGTTTATCGCTACTACATGCTGCACGGCAAGGCGCCGGAGAGCTTTCCCGCCGCCGTCGCCGCCGAGGGGTGAAGGGTCATGGCGCAGCTTTGCCTCGGCCTCGCGACGTCGCATCTGGCGCACATCGTCAATGCCCGCGATCTCGGCGAGCCGCGCCAGGTCGCCGCCTTCGACGCCGGCTATCGCCGTCTCGCCGCCGCGCTCGCCGAGGCCGCGCCCGACGTGGCGCTGATCGTCTCGGCCGAGCACGTCAACAAGTTCTTCATCGACAACATGCCCGCCTTCTGCATCGGCATGTTCGACGAATACGCCGGCCCGGTCGAGGCGAAGACGCGCGATTTCGGCATCCCTTATCACCGCGTGAAGAGCGACTTGGCATTCGCGCGCTATCTCGTCGAGCGCGGCCTCGACGAAGGCGTCGATTGGGCGGTGACCGAAAGCTGGGAGGTCGATCACGGCTTCGTGGTGCCGCTGAGCCGGCTCGACCCCGAGGGAAGCTGTCCCACCGTGCCGATCTTCATCAACTGCGCCGCCCCACCGCTGCCGAGCCCGCGGCGCTGCTATGCGGTCGGACGCTGGCTCGCCGACGCGATCGCGCGCTGGGATGCGAAAAAGCGCGTCGCCATCATCGCCACCGGCGGGCTCTCCCATTCGGTGGGCTCGGCGCAGCAGGGCTTCATCGACGCCGATTTCGACCGGCGCTTCCTCGACGATTTCTGCGCCGGGCGGGGCGAGGCACTGGCCGCGCTTTCGGACGCCGAGATCAGCGCCACGGGAACCGCCACCGGCGAGATCAGAAGCTGGATCATGCTCGCCGGCGCCTTCGCCGGCCGCAAAGCCGAGCGCGTGATGTACGAGCCGATCGCCGGCTTCGACACCGGCTGCGGCCAGTGCCTCATCGCTAGCGCTGCACCGTGACCTGAAGGCCGAAGCGCCGCGCCACCAACGCGACGAAGACGACGATCGCGGTGGTGACAATGCCGATGACCGCGCTCGCCTCCAAATTCGAGGACGACGCGAACTGCATCATCAGCAGCGACAGCGTCTGGCTCCTGGCGCTGGCGAGCATGATGATGGTCGAGATGTCGCGCAGCGCCGAGATGAAGACGATGACGAAGATGCTGACCAGCATGGGCCGGATGAGCGGCAGCACGATCGCGAAGAACGTCCGCATCGGCCCCGCGCCGCAGACGCGCGACGAATGCTCCAGCTCGACCGCGATCTGGCGGATCGAGGTCTTCATCATGTGAACGCCGATCGGCATCTGCGCGACGATCATGATAAGGACCAGCGAGGCGAGGCTGCCATAGAGGAACGACAGCATCTTGCTCGCCAGGATCAGCCACAGCACCGACACGCCGAGCAGGATGCCCGGAATCGACCACGGCAGCCAGGCGAGGAGATCGACCACGCGCCGCCCCGGCAGGCGCGAGCGCACGATGAGATAGGCCACGACGGCATAGACCAGCACGCCGCCGCCGCCCGCCCCCGCACTCAGCACCAGGGAATTCGTCAGCGAGCTCAGGAAGGTGGGATCGCCGAGCACATCGCGCCAATGCTGCACCGTATAGGGCGCGGCGATTGTGAAGAAGCCGAACAGCTTCATGAACGAGCCGCACACCAGCATGACGAGCGGCAGCAGCAGCGACACCGCGACGACGAGCCACAGCGCCCCCGCGACGACCCAGCGCATGCGCCCGATCTGCAACTGCCGGAAGCTCGCGCCGCGGCCGAGGATGGTGGCGTAATCGCTGCGCAGGCTGAGGCGCTGATAGGCCACGGCGATGATGAGGAGAACGAACAGCACGAACGTACTGAGCGCCATCGCGCTGGCGAATTTCGGCGGCTCCCACGACACGAGATCGTATATGCGCGTGGAATAGACGAAGATGTCCGAGGGCCGCCCGAGCAATTGCTCGACCTCGAAGGCCTCGAGGCTCTTGATGAAGCCGGCGAGCGTTCCGGTCAGGATCGCGGGCGCCAGAATCGGCAGCGTGATCTTGCGGAACACCTCGAAGGGGCCGGAGCCCGAGACGCGCCCCACCTCCTCGAACGACGCGTCGAGCTGGCGGATCGCCGGGCCGAGCAGGACCACCATCACCGGCACCGAGGACGCGACGATGTGCACCCACAAGATCCCGCCCACCGAATAGATGTCGAAGGGCGGCGATGTCACGAACGGCAGCTTCATCAGAAGCTGGTTGATGAGGCCGTAGCGCGGATTGAGCAGCAGGATCCAGCTCAAGGTCACCGGCAGCAGCGGGATGAAGAACGTCACCCACATGGCGAATTCGATGAACCGTCCGCCCGGCAGCCGGATGCGGATGAGCAGCCACGCGATCAGGAACCCGATGAGCGCCGCGATCGGCGCGCGCAGGCCGAGCAGGAAGCTGTAGAAGATGGCATTGCGGTTGTAGGGACTGTCGAGAAACGTCTCGCGCCAGACATTGCCGTCGAAGGCGCCGACCACGACCACGATCACCGGCGCAATCGTCACCAGCGCGACCAGCGCGAACGCCGCGCCGCCCAGCGCAAGCTGGACCCGCGGCGACGAGGTCCACGGCGCGGCTTCGCTCAGATCGGCCATAACTTTACCCGCGCCGTGTCGATGCCGAGAAAGACCCGGTCGCCGGCCGCGACGCTCTGGCGCTTCTCCGCGTTGACGACGACCATCTGGTCTTCCGCCCCGTCGATGCGGATGGCGCATTCCAGGCGGTCGCCGTAATAGGTCACCTCGACGATTTGCCCCGCGAGGCCTGAATCGCCGGCCCCCGCCTCGCTCAGCAGCAGTACGTCTTCGGGCCGCATCGACACCTCGACCGCCGCGCCCGCGCGCATCGCCTCTCGCACCGCGAGCGTGCTGCCGCCGATCCGAATGCGCGTGCCGTCGCCCTCGGCGATGCCGCGCAGCCGGATCGTCTGGCCCACGAAATCCTGGACGAAGCGCGTCGCGGGCCGCTCGTAGACGGCGGCGGGCGCGTCGATCTGCTCGATGCGGCCGTGATTCATCACCACGACGCGGCTCGACAGCGACATCGCCTCTTCCTGGTCGTGCGTGACGTAGAGCACCGTGGTCGCGAGCCGCGACTGCAGCGCCTTCAATTGCGCGCGCATCTCCTTGCGCAGGACCGAATCGAGATTGCTCAGCGGCTCGTCGAGGAGCAGCAGATCGGGCTCATAGACGAGCGCGCGCGCCAAGGCCACGCGCTGCTGCTGGCCGCCGCTGAGCTCGTTCGGCACGCGGCCCGCCAGCCCGTCGAGCTTCACCAGGCGGATGATGTCCGCGACCTTGGCGGCGATGGTGTCGCGGTCGATGCGGCGCACCTTGAGCGGATAGGCGATGTTGTCCGCCACGGTCATGTGCGGCCAGATGGCGTAGGACTGGAACACCAGCCCGACCTTGCGCCCTTCCGGCGGGACCATGATTTGCTTCGCCGCGGACGCCACCAGCCGGCCGCGCACCCAGACCTCGCCGCCGTCGGGCTGTTCGAGCCCGGCGATCATGCGCAGCGTCGTGCTCTTGCCGCAGCCGGAAGGCCCGAGCAGCGTCAGAACCTCGCCCGCGCGCAGGTCGAACGACACGTCGTCCACCGCGCGCACCGCGCCATAGGTCTTCACCAGGCCGCGAATGCGCAGGACCGGTTCGTCGGCGGGTGGTGCAGCACCCAAGTTACACGCCGCCCCTTTTCATCCCTCCCCCAACGCCGTGGGGGAGAGGCTAGCTGAGAAGGCGCCCCCGCCCGCTCGGAGCCGCCGCGTTGTCGTCGCGCCCCACCTCACCCTGCCCTCCCCGCTCCAACGGGGCGGAGAGGGATTCGACGTGAAGGACCGCCTTTCCCCATATCGGCATCGGCCCTAGCGTTCGAGCTCTTTCGACAGCACCTGGACCGCGGGGTTGCGGATCTTGGAGTAGTGCTCGTAGGAATAATCGTCGACCGGATATGCCACCCCCGGCTTCGGGCGGACGTAATCGGGCAGGTTCGTGCCAACGATGTCGGTGCGCAGCGAGGTTTCCATCATCTCGTTTTCGTAGATGGTCTGCGCTTCCTTGGTCGCGAACCAGTTGACGAAAAGCTGCGCGGCGTTGGGGTGCGGCGCGTTCTTGATGATCATCACGACGCTGAAGCCGCCGGTCAGGGAGCCCTGGCCGTCCTGGGGATAGATGCGCTCGATCGGCAGGCCCTGCTTGCGGTAGATCTCGACCGCGAACTGCACCAGCGCGATGCCGATCGGGTATTCGCCGCGCGCCACCCATTCGGCGAGCTGCCGGTTGTCGGCGGTGAGCTTGATGTCCTGGCCGACATAAAGGTCCTTCAAATAAGCGTCGCCGAACAGCGCCGCGAGATAGCCCACCGGCGTCTGTCCCGGCCCCGAGCGGCGCGGGTCATAGGCGGCGATCTTGCCCTTGTATTGCGGCTTCAGCAGGTCCTTCCACGAGGTGATCTCGTCTTTCTTGATCATGCTGGTGTTGACGAAGAGGTCGGTCATCACCCATTCGGCAGTCTGGAGAGAGCATCTGTAGTCCGCGGGCGGGTTGTCCATCGGTCCCGCCTCGTTGAACTTGAGCTTGCCCGAGCGCCACACCGACGGCTGCAGGACGTCGGGATCGATGATCTTGCCGTTGATGTTCTCGATCTCGCCGCGCGGCGACATGGCCCAGCAGCTCGACGAGCCGCCGAGATAATTGTCGATGGTGACTTTGCCCGCCTTCGACTCCGTGTCGATGCGCGCGATCGCCTCGCCCGGGTTGAGGCCGAGATAATTGAGCTCGATGCCGTAGCGATCCTTGAACGCGGCGATCAATCCCGACCGCAGGCCCGGGGCGGCCGGACCGATGACGACGACCTGTCCCTCTTCCTTGGCCTTGCGCTGCACCTCCGCCCATTTCGCCGGGTCGGGCGTCTGCGCCAGCGCGCTGGCGGCGAACGCCGTGAAGATGATCGCGGCCAGAGGAATCGCCAGGCTGGTGCGCATGAACAATCTCCGCTCGATGATGGCCGCCATATAGCCTAACGCGCGATCCCGCCGCAACCGGCCGTCACCCGTCGCGCGGCAGGAATTTCGCGAATTTGGCGATGACGCGCTCGTCGAGCGCCTTGCTCGAGCGCACGACCTGCGGAAAATCGTCGCGCTTGCGCCACGGCCTGCACGCGTCGATCACCACGCGCGCGTTGCGCGGATCGTCGGGGTCGTAGGCCATCGGGTCGAGCACTGTGCTCCAGCAGCCGCGCAGCAGCTCCATCCCCTCGCGCGGCTCGAACCGCGTGCACATGGCCCAGATCACCTCGTTCATGTCGGCCGGGTTGATGTCGTCGTCGACCACCACGACCCAGCGGTTGGCATAGGCGCCGGCGTGGCATTGGGACGCGATGAGGCCCGCCTGCTTGGAATGCCCGCCATACATCTGCTTGATCGCGACGGTGAGCCACATCCGGCTGCCGCCGGCCTCGTGCGACCACACGCCTTTCACCTCGGGCACGCCCGCGGCCTCGAGCTGATGCCACACCGCGCCGGCGCGATAGGTGCCGCGGTAATAGGTGTCGTCGTTGGGCGGCACCGCCGGCACCGCGCCCAGGAGGATCGGGTCGTTGCGGTAGAGGAACGATTCCACCCGGATCGCCGGCTCGCGCTTCTTGCCGCCGGCGTAATAGCCGGTCCATTCGCCGAGCGGTCCCTCGTCGACCAGATCGCCCGGCGCCACCGTGCCCTCGAACGCGATCTCCGCGTCGGCCGGGATCGGCAGGCCAGTGCGCGGGCCGGCGACGACGCGAACCGCCTCGCCGATCAATCCGCCCGCAGCGTCGTATTCGTTGCGGCCGTAAGGAATCTCGAGCCCCGCGACCATGAAGAGGGCGGGATGCATTCCGGCGACGACGGCGATCGGGCATGTCTCGCCGCGCTCGTGATAGCGCCGCATGATGAGGTTGCCGTGCTTGCCCTTCGACGTCATCACCGAGGCGAGGCGCGGTCCGTGGACCTGGATGCGATAGGCGCCGTAATTGATCCAGCCCGAATCCGGGTCCTTCATGATGACCATGCAGCCAGTGCCGATGTAATGACCGCCGTCATGCTCGTGCCAGCGCGGAGTCGGAATCTTCAACAGGTCGATGTCGTCGCCGAAGCTGACATTCTCCAGCACCGCGCCGTCATTGACCGGCACGGGCGGGATGGTTTTCGCCTCCTTCATGTAGTTGCGCCAATAGCGCACCAGCTCGATCTCGGTGGTGCCCGGCGGCAGGCCGAGCGTCATCGCGATGCGCTTTGCCGAAGTGAGAATGTTCGCCACCACGCGGAATCCGCGCGGATAGCCGGGAATCTCGTCGAACAGCACCGCCTTGCGGCCGGACTTGCGCTGATAGAGGTCGACGATGCCGCCGATCTCCTGCTCGCGCTCGGCGCCGGTGACGATCTGGAGATCGCCCGCCGCCTCCAATTGCTTGAGCCATGTCCTCAGATCCGGGTGCGACACGGGGTGAGCCTCCTGTTGCGGGCGCAAGGCTAGGCCTTGCCCCGTCCCTTGGCGATGAGCGCGAGAAGATGCGGCGGATCGAGCGGCAGACCGGAGATGCGCACGCCGTAGGGGCCGAGCGCGTCCTCGACCGCCGACAGCACCGCCGCAGCCGCCGGCGTCGTGCCGACCTCGCCCGCGCCCTTGGCGCCGAGCGGGTTATTCGGCGACAGCGATTCCTTGTAGAAAGTCTGGAACATCGGCAGCTCGGTCGCGGCCGGCAGCAGATACTCGGCGAAGCTCATGGTGACGGGCTGCGCCGCGTCGTCGAAGCGCATCCACTCGTAGAGCGCGTTGCCGATGCCGTGCACGATCCCGCCATGGGCCTGGCCGTCGACGATCATCGGATTGATCAGCCGCCCGGAATCCTGCATCGCCAAATAGCGAAAGATGCGCACGAAGCCGGTCTCGACATCGACCTCGACCTCGGCGACATGGCAGCCATTGGCATAGGCCAGCGCGTCGTTCATGAAGTTCACGTTGCTGTCGAGCCCGGGATCGATGCCGGGCGGGAAGGAATAGCCGGGCGCGCCGCGCAGCACGCCGGCGAGTTCGCCAAGACTGATGCCGCGCTGGCGCACTCCGACGACGCGAACCTCGCCTTCCGCCAGCTCGAGATCGTCCTCGCCGACCTCGAGCAGGCGGCTCGCCAGCTTCTTCGCCTTGGCCGCGACCGCGCGCGAGGCCAGCATCACGGTCGAGCCCGCGGTGACGAGCTGGCGGCTGGCGAACCCGCCGAGCCCCAGCGGCGCCATCGCGGTGTCGCCGGCGACGACGGTCACGTCCTCGGCGCTGACGCCAAGCTGGTCGGCGCAGATTTGCTGGAGCGCAGTCGCGAGCCCCTGCCCCATCATGGCAGCGCCGGTGTGAATCGAGACCCGCCCCGACGCCGCGATGCGCACCGCGCCGGTTTCGAACGGCCCGCGGCCGGTCCCCTTGACGGTATGCGCGAGGCCGATGCCGATATGGCGGCCCTCCGCCAGCGCCGCCTTCTGCCGACGCGGAAACTCGTCCCAGCCCGCGGCGGCGAGGATCTCGGCCTGGCAGGCGGGATAGTCGCCGCTGTCATAACGGATCGGTGCGCCCGAGCGCGCCTTCAACGGAAGCTCGTAAGGCATCTGCGTCGCCGCGATGAGGTTGCGTCGCCGCACCTCGGCGCGGTCAAGCCCGAGCGCGCGCGCGACCAAGTCCAACATCCGCTCCATCGCGAAGCAGGATTGCGGATGGCCGGCGCCGCGCACCGACGAGGCCGCCGCCTTGTTGGTGTGGGCGATCACGACCTCGAGCGCGAATGAGGGCACGATATAGGGGCCGGTGACCGAGGTCGCGGAGTTGTAGGGCAGGTTCACGTCTTTCAGCGCGTAGGCGCCCTGGTCGTGCAACATGGTGCCCCTGATGCCGCGGATGCGCGCCTCTTCATCGACCGCGATCTCGAGCGTCCAGTACTGGTCGCGCTCCTGGATGGCGGCGAGGAAATGCTCGCTGCGGTCCTCGACCCATTGGAGCGAGCGGCCAAGCAGCTTCGCCGCCGCCGCCACCGCGACGTCCTCGGGATAAACGCAGTATTTCGGCCCGAACCCGCCGCCGACATCCGGCGTGCGGACGCGCAGCCGGTTCTCGTCGAGATCGAGCAAGGTCGCGAGCGCGTGGAACAGATCGTTCGGCATCTGAGTCGAGGCCCAGACCACGAGCGCGTCCTCCGCGGTCCGGTTCTCGACCGCGATGCCGCGTCCTTCGAGGGGATGGCCGGAGCCGCGATGCTGCCAAAGCTCGTCGCGAAAGACATGCGCCGCGCCCTTGAAGGCGGCATCGATGTCGCCGTAGCCGACCTTGAAGCTCGCCAGCACGTTCGACTTCATGCCGCTGCGCACCATGGGCGCACCGGACGCCACCGCCTTGCGGCAATCGGCGTGCGCCGGGAGCGGCTCGTAATCGATCTGGACGAGTGCGGCCGCGTCCTCGGCGACGTAGCGGCTCTCGGCCACGACCATCGCCACCGGCTCGCCGACGAAAGCGACTTCCTTGCCGGCGAGGATCAGAGGCGTGCTGCCTTCGGGCTGCCGCGTCGCGCGCGCGCCGCGCGGCAAGCGCTGCTGCGTGACGACCTTGGCAATGTCGTCGAGCGTCAAAACCGCCGTCACGCCAGGAAGCGCGCGCGCCGCGGTCGCGTCGATGCCGTTGACCAGCGCATGCGCCTGGCTGCTGCGCACGAAGGCGACATGGAGCGCGCCGGGAATCTCGATGTCGTCGAGATATCGCCCGCCGCCGGTGAGGAGCCGCCTGTCCTCGCCGCGCAGCGTGCGCGATCCGATCAGCGGCGGCATCCTATTTGGCAATGGCCTGCGCCGCCTTGGCGACCACGTCCGGCGGCGTCGCATAGAGCTCGGCCAGCAGCGCGTCGATGGCGGCGCCATCGACCGGGTTCACGTCGGCGTCGATCTTTTTCGCGTCGGCGAGAAAGTCCGAATCGGTCATGGTCTCGGCGAATCCCTTGCGCAGCGCGTCCTTGCGGTCCGCGGGAATGCCGGGCGGCGCCACGAAGGGACGCGCCATCGCCTGGCTCGCCAGGATCAGCTTCAGGATCTGCACCTGCTCCGGCGTCTTGGCGAGGTCGAGGAGCATCGGCACGTCCGGCAGGTCCTTATCCTTGGCGAGCGCGGCCTGCACCAGGATCACCGCCTTGCCCTGCCCGCGCCAGTCCGGATGGCGGCTCTTGATGGTGCTGTAGGAAAGGCCGCACAACCCGTCGATCTCGCCGCGCTCCATCGCCAGCACGGTGTCGGCAGTGCCGGGAAAGCCGGTGACGAGCTTGATCCGCGCGCCGAACACGTTCTTGATCAGCAGCGCGAACACGTCGGGATCAGAGCCCGCGCCCTCGCCGCCCACCACGTATTCGTGGTCGAAGATGTCCTTCCATGCCTTGATCGGCGAGGCGGCGGACGCGACGCAGGTCGAGACATCCTTGGTGATGCTGCCGAGCCAGGTGAATTTGCGCCCGTCGTAATCGGCGCCGTGGCCCATCAGCGGCTCGATCCCCATGCCGCGGCCGAACGTGCCGATGGTCGTGCCGTCGGGCGCCGCGACCGAATAGAGATAGTTGGCGGCCTTGAGGCTGCCGGCGCCGGGCATGTTCTGCGGCACGACCACAGGATGGCCGGGAACGTGGTCGCCCAGATGCTGGGCCAGGAGGCGGGCATAGAGATCGTAGCCGCCGCCGACGCTGTAGCCGATGACGACGTTGATCCTGCGGCCCTGGTAGAAATCCGCGACGGCGTCGGCCCGCGCCGCGAGCGGCGCCAGCAGCATGAGCGCGGCCGCGGCGCCGAGCATCCGCCGCATCGCGATGGCTTTCGTCCCCGTCCCCATCGTCTCAGAATTTCGGAAAGGGGATGTTCGGGAACTTGCGCTTCAGATCGGCGCGCCGCTCGGCGCTGACATCGACGATGGTGGGGAAGGTGCCGGCGAGCTTGCGGTCATAGGGGATACAGGCGTCGATCAGGAGGCGGTTGTTGAAGTTGCCAGGGAGGTAGAGCGGATCGCGCTTGGACGACCACGCCTTCTGGATGATGTCGATGTCGGTCACCGGGTCGAACCGCGTCCCCATCGCCCACAGCACCTGGTCGAGATCGCCGGCGTCGATGTCGTCGTCGACCACCACGGTCCATTTGCCGTTATAGGCGCCGCCCTGGCACGAGGACGCGATGTGCAGCGCCTGCCTGGCATGGCCGGGATAGCGCTGGCGGATCTGAATGACGGTGAAGCGCGTCGCCGGTCCGCCCTCGTGGTTCCACACGCCGAGCACGTCGGGAACGCCGCAGGCTTCGAGCGCGCGCCACACCTCGGCGCAGCCCGCGATCCCTTTGAGGAGGCCGGTCTCGTCCATCGGCTTGTGCTGCGGCGCGCAGGTCAGGATCGGATCGTTGCGGTAGAGGATGGTCTTCACGTCGAGATAGGGCCGCGCCACCGTGTCGTCGGAGTAGTAACCCATCCACTCGCCGAACGGTCCCTCGGGCTTCAAGTTGCCGGGCACGGCCTCGGCCTCGATCGCGATCTCGGCGTCGGCCGGGATCGGGAAGCCGGTATAGGGGCCGCGCACCACCTCGATCGGCGCGCCGCGAATGCCGCCGGCGATGTCCATCTCGCCATGGCCCTCGGGCAGCGGGCTCGAGGACAGCATGAACAGCAGCGGGTCCTGGCCGCACAGCACCACCACCTTCATCGACTTGCCGCGCGCGAAATTCTTGTCGCGGTGGATGCGGCCGTGCTTCCCTTCGGTGATCTGGCAGCCGATCGTCTTGCCGTCATAGACCTGGCAGCGATAGGCGCCGAGATTGAACCAGCCGGCGTCCGGGTCCTGCGTCATCACGCAGTCGGCGGTGCCGATGAAGCGCGCGGTGTCCTTCTCGTGATGCTTGGGCACCGGGAATTTGAGGACGTCGACGTCCTTGCCCTCGATCACGTTCTGCAGGATCGGCCCGTCATTGACCCAGCGCGGCGCAATGGGCTCCAGCCGCCGCATGCGCTCGTGATAGGTCTTCACGATGTCGACCTTGCGGTCGTAATCGAGCGGCAGGCCCAAGGTCAGGGCGATGCGGCGGATCGACGACAACTGCCCATAAAGCGTACGAAAGCCCTTGGGATAACCCGGCACGGCGTCGAACAGGATGGCGGGCGCATTGCCGCGGCTCTTTTCCGTGAGGAGTTGGGTGATGGCGCCCATCTCGGTGTCCCAATGCGCGCCGTCGACGCGCATGAGCTCGCCCATCGCCTCGACCCGCTCGAGCCAGCCCCGGAGGCCGCCATAGCCGGATTGCTCCCTGGTCTTCGTCGCAGCGCTCGCGCGGGCCATCCCCTGCTCCTTCAGCTTCTCATTCCGCCGCGAAATGCGCTTGGCGCTGGATTTCGAGATTGACGAGGTCGAGCGCCGACCGTGTGTCCTCGAGCATGCCCCAACTCTTGAGCCATTCGTAGGTGCGCAGCATCTCGTCGGCCGGAATGGGCGCCGGATCGCATACCACGATGCGGCTGGCGCGCAGGTCGGCGACCGTGAGCGCGCCGATCTCCTTGTCTTTGGCCTTGTGATAGTCGATGAAGTAATGGAGATAGGCCTGCTTGTCGGCGTTGATGCGGCGCACCGCCGCGCGCACCGCGCGGTTGAAGGCGGCGTAGGTCTCGGCATCGACCTTGTCCGAGGCGACCTCGGTGCCGTGATAGAATGCGGCGCAGATGATGCGGCAGCCTTTCTTTTCCGCGAGCGAGATGTAGGGCTCGGTCAATGTCGTCGCCTCGAGCTCGCCCTTCATCATCAAATCGAAGCGGTAGCGCGAGCCGTTCGGCGCGCGGCACACGTTGATCAGATCGCGCGGCAGGAACCCTTCCAGCATGTGCAGCGACAGGTAATGCGTGCCGAAATAGAACGGCACGCCGACGGTGCGCCCCGCGAGCTGCTGCGCCGTGTAGACCGGCGAGTCCGGCCGCACCACGATCGCGGCATAGGTGACGATGCCGCGGCGGCCGACCTGGCGGCTGCCGACCTTGGTGTCCTGGACCCGGCAGTAATTGCCCCATTCGCAGGCGTTGTACATGTCCGCCTTGCCCTGCTCCACGAGCCTGCCATGGCTCGCAAAGGGCGTGACGCCCTTGGGGCTGGTCACGTTGGTCTGCAGCTTCTTCTCGACGCCTTCGTCGCGGTCGACCCATTCGACGTCCAGCCCTTCCTTGCGGAATAGGCCTTCGTCGTAAGCGACCAGCTCCGGCAGACCCTGGAACGGCGCGGTAGTCTCGAGGATCAATGTCTTCATGATTCCAATCCCATCTTGCGAGCAATCGACGTCGATTGCCGGAAACTATCATAAGAACGCGCCGTCGGACAGCGGCCGCCGGGCCGCACCGGCGTCTTGCAGGACGATCTCGAACGATGAACACTCGCTGCGTCGAGCCCGAGGGAGGACCGCCATGCCGAACGGCGCAGCAACATTGCCGGCCGCACGCGAGGTCAAGATCAAGGTTCATGACGGCGTCGAGATCGCCGTCGCGCTCTACATGCCGGAGGGACCGGGGCCATTCCCGGCGCTGTTTGCGCCCTCGCCCTACCGCTACGACAACAACCTCCTGCCGGCGACGCCGCAATTCCTGTGGCGCGAGACCGGGCCGATCGATTTCTACCTCCGGCACGGCTATGTCTACGCCAACATGGACGTGCGCGGCTGCGGCAAGTCGGGCGGCGAGTTCCGCCTCCTCGACAAGAACGAGCAGCGCGACCTCTACGACGTGATCGAATGGCTCGGGCATCAGACCTGGTCGAACGGCAAGGTCGGCGGAATCGGCCAGTCCTATTTCTGCATGTCGCAATGGTGGATGGCGATCCAGAAGCCGCCGTCGCTCGCCTGCATCGCCGCCTTCGACGGCATGAATGATCCCTACCGCGCCTCGGTATATCAGGGCGGCATCCTGGGCGATTTCTTCGGCAGCTATTGGTGGAACCAGAACCGCATCATCAATCTCCACCCCGCCAACGGCGCGGCACCGCGCGAGCAAACGGGCGACCTCAATCTCCTGGTGCAGCGCCATCCCACGTATGACGATTTCTGGCGCGAGCGCTGCGCCGCCGAGCGGCTCGGCGAGATCGAGGTGCCGCTCTACTCGATCGGCATCTGGGGCAAGGTCGATCTGCACACGCGCGGCAATATCGACGGCTACCGCCGCGCGCGCGGCCTCAAGAAGCTGCGCATGAACGGTCCGCTGAACGCCTTCGCCGCCAACCGCGAGTTCAACAGCGTCGAGCTGCACGAAAAGTTGCTGCTGCCGTTCTATGAGCACTTCCTCAAGGGCAAGGCGACGGACTGGGAGAGCCGCCCCGAGGTCGAGTGGTTCGTACGCGGCGCCGACACATTCCGGAGCGCCGCTTCCTGGCCGCCGCCCTCCGTGCGCTACACGACTTGGCATCTCTCCGCCGGCAAGAACGGCAGCGTCACCTCGCTCAACGACGGCAGCCTGGTGCGCGAGGCAGCCACCGGCGCCGCCGCCACCGCCTACACCTATCCCAATCCGGGATGGATGTTCGGCGTGATCGGCGTCGGGCCCAACGGCGCGCCCGATCCGGCGCGGCGCGTCCTCACCTTTACGACATCGCCGCTGGCACAGGATCTTGAGATCGCCGGGCCGATCAAGCTCACGCTCTTTGCGTCCTCGACCCGCAGCGACACAGATTTCTTCGTCAAGCTGTCCGAGCAGCTGCCGCAAGCCGTGGAGGATCGCGCCAAGGAGCTCAATCCAAATTATTTCTGGATTACCAAGGGCTGGCTGCGGGCGTCCCACCGCGCGCTCGATCCGGCCAAGAGCACTGAGATGGAGTCCTATCACACCCACACCGATCCCCAGCCGATCGAGCCCGGCAAGATCTATCGCTTCGACATCAGCATCGAGCCTATGGCGCATCGCTTCAGGAAAGGAAGCTGCGTGCGCCTCGAGCTCGTCAACGGCGATTCGGCGCTCACCGACGTATTGTGGACGCACTACTACAATCCCGACAAGATCGGCGCCGACACGATCCACCATTCCGCCGAGCACCCGTCGGTGCTGGTTCTCCCCGTGATCGAGGGCGTCTGACGCGCGATGACCACTGACAAACCCGAGACGGCGGTTGGCGCGATGCGCCGTAAGCTGCGGGCGATCGGCCGCCTCATCCGCGATCCGGCCGCCACCGAACACGAGCGCGAAAATGCCGAGACGCTCAAGAACCGCCTCGAAGCGCAGCTCAAGGAGGCCGGTGCGCCCAAGGGGGATTGGAGCGACGTCATGTTCCGCCTCGGCCAAACCGCTAAGGCGATCAAGCAATCGACCGCGCCCGCCGCGCCGAGCGGCGATTGGACGGATGGTGCCTTCCGATTGGGCAAGGCGGTCCGGCGGATGCTGAAGAAATAGCGTCAGTTTCCGATTCCCTTGTCCGTGACGACGAATCGGAAGATCATGCCCTCGACACCAACGAGGGGGTGATCCCATGGCGAAATTTCTGATCGAGGCGTCCTACACCGCCGAGGGCCTGAAAGGCCTGCAACGCGAGCGGGCGGCGAGCCGCAGGGCGGTCGTGACCCGGATGGTCGAAGACCTCGGCGGCAAGGTCGAGGTCTTCTATTGGTCGCTCGGCGAACGCGACGCGATCGTCATCCTTGACCTGCCCGATGTCACGACCGCGACGGCGCTGGCATTCGCCGTATCGTCGACCGGGCTGGTGCACACCAAGACGACTTCGCTCGTGACCGGCGAGGAGGTCGACAGGGCGCTGCAGAAGACCGTCAACTACCGCGCACCGGGCGCGTAGGGGCCGGCGCGGCACAGTGCCGCATTTCTCGCAGGCCGAGCGCGACCGGCGGTGGCAGCGCGTTCGCGCGCTGATGGCGCGCGACGGCATCGATGTGATCGTGGCGCCGCCCCATACCGGGCATCACGACCATTTCTCGGCCTATTGCCGCTATCTCAGCGGGATCGGGGGCTACTCCTTCGAGGTCGGCGTCGTCTTCCCGCGCGAAGGCGATGTCACCGTCGTGACGGTGCCCGACGTTTCGCCCGGGAATTGGCGCGAGCAGCAAGACTGGGTCGATGACATCCGCACCAGCGGACGCGCCTTCGGCGACGGGATCATCGCCCGGCTCAAGGAGCTGCGTCTCGGCAAGCCGCGCATCGGCCTCGCCGGCCTCGCCGGCGTGCCGCGCTTTTCGGACGGCATTGTTCCGCACGTCTTTTACGAGAAGCTTGCGGCCGAGTGGTCCGACGCCGAGCTGGTCGATTGCACGCAGCTCCTCGATGTCGCGCGCTACGTCAAGAGCGACGAGGAGATCGAGTTCCTGCGCCGCAGCGTCGCCCTCGCCGAGGCGGCGATCGAGGCGATGAGGAACACCACTCGGCCGGGCGCGAGCGAATGCGTCATCTATGCCGCCATGCTCGGCGCCATGATCGAGCGCGGCGGCGAGGTGCCGGCGATGATCATGTGGTCGGCGGGCGCCCCCGGCCGCCTCGTGTCGGCCGGACCGCCGACGCAGCGCCGCTTCGAGCCCGGCGATTTTCTCCGCGTCGAGGTCGAAGGGCGGTACGCAGGCTATTGCGGCCAGGTGACCCAGATGGCGGTTCTGGGAAAACTGCCGGATGCCTATCGCGACATGTGGCGCCTGCAGCAGGAGGCGGTGCAGCTGTGCTGTGCGGAGATGCGCCCGGGCGTCACCCTCGGCGAGCTTGCCCGCCGCACCGAGGCCTTGGCGAACGGGACCAGGTACAGAATCAAGTTCCTAATGCATGGACGCGGGCTCGGCGACGACAGCCCGATGTATGTCTTCTCCGCCGCCGAGGAGATCAAACGCTGGGTGATCGAGACCAACGCCGCGTTCATCGCCAAGCCCGTCGTGACCTGCGAGGGCCGCGCCGACATCGTGTGGGGCGATTCCGTCGTGGTGACGCCATTGGGCGCCAAGCGGCTCGGCACGCTGGCGCCGGAGATCGTCGAGCTCGCCTGAGCCGTCCGGTTGCGCGGCTCGGAGCCGGCGCGGTAATGTGGACCTTGCGCCTGCGGTCGGGAGGAAGCGATGCTGTACTCGGATGTCTACGTGAAGGAGCCGCTGGAGAAGATCGCGGAAGATTGGGACTTTCTCGACAAGAAGATCATCCGCAAATTCGCCGGCTTCCGCCCGGTCGGCGACAATATTTATGGCATCCGCGCCGTCGCGCACGACACCGCCGAAGGTTTCGGCGAGGGCCGCAAGGGCACGACCGACCTCGTCAAGACGCGCAAGAATTTCGAGATCGGCTCGCACGGCGTGGTCGAGGTCGCGCGCACGCCCTTGATGATCCATGTCACGCGCGCCGGCACGCCGCATCACACGCAGCACATGTTCGGCTACTGGCACATCAACGACAAGGACGAGATCATCATCCCCTTGCCGCCGACCGACACGGCGCCGGCGCATCTACTCATCGTCATGGGCCACCCGGTCGGCAACGAGTGCGACCGCGTGGCCTGGTATTGCGACCGCTGCACCACCTTGGTCTTCATGCGCGAATACGTCACTGGGACGGCGGGCTTCCAGGGCTTCTGGCCGTTCGAGCGGGCCGCCATCGCCGAATATAACGGCGATGCGCGCCACCGGACCTGCCCGGAATGCGGTCTCGTCAATCCGCTCGGCTACAGCGGCTTCATGCAGCACGACACGCCGGCGGAGCGCGACGCGCGAAAGGCGTGGTAACGGGCGCCGACCCGATGAAGCAGATCGACGCCTCGGACATTCCCGCTCCGGAACTATCCTTCGTCCGCTCGATGGCGGATACCGGCGGCAAATGGGTGCTGCACGGCGAGTATTCCATCTGGAGCGGCCCGCAGAAGCCGGGCAAAGCGGCCTATTTCCTGCATCATTGGCAGGATGACGGCGTCCTCCCCATCCCGCGCGCCGCTTCGCGCCCGGTCATGCATCGCATTCCGGCGGGCACGCCGTTCGAGGTGGCGCATCTCTTCGGCTTCTGGATCGTTGTCGATGTCGATACCGTGTGGATCGACGCGCCGGGCGCGGACGGCCATAACTACGCGCTGATCGTCGGCGGCGCGCAGGGCAAGCCAGGCGAGGCAACCTGCCTGTGGATCTGCCCGAAATGCGCGGGCCGCATGGCGGGCGCGTCGTTCGCCGTGCCGCGTCAGCATTTTGAGCGTTTTCTCGAATTCGCCGAGGGCCGGGTCCGGCTGTTCAACGCGCAAACGCTAATGCGGACCTGTCCGCGCTGCGGCGCGGTCCATCCGCCGAGCTATGGCTTCGACGCTTCGCTCGACGGCGACCAGGAACGAGAGGCGCGCCAAGCGCCGTGAGCGGGGAGACGCGGCCGGACATGGGCATGGTGGCGATCTGCGACATCGACGAGATTCCGGACCGTCGCGCCCTGCGCCGGAGGCTGCCGGACGGAACCCAGATCGCCGTGGCGCGGCTCGGCGGGCTGGGAGGCAGGGTCGTCGCCTTCGAGAATCGCTGCCCACATGTCGACGGGCCGATCGGGCTCGGCAAGATCGCCGGCGCCGTCGTCACCTGTCCCTGGCATTTCTTCCGCTTCGACCTCGAGACCGGCGCCGCCGTCGGGCTCGACAGCGTCATGCGCCTGCGCGTCTTCAAGACAAGTATCGAGGGCGGACGGATCCTTGTCGAGCTGTAGCTGCTAGGGAAACGTCTTTCCGCTGTCGCGGTTGACCAGGAACAGGTCCCGCCGCTCGAAGAACTCGAGCGCGATCGAGGCGAGCGCTTCCGGCCGCTCCGTCTCGACGGCATGCGCCGCGTCATAGACGAACATGAGATGGCAATCGGGCAGGAGCGCGCGGTAACGGCCGCCATGCTCAGGCGGCGCGATCGCGTCCCTGGTTCCGAACAACGCCAGCACCGGGCATTTCAGCTCTGCGAGGCGAGGAGCGATGCCCTGGCCGCCATCGGCGAGCGCGGTCGGAGCGACCAGCGCGACCGCGCCGATCGTCCCCGGCCTGGCGAGGGCGAGAAACAGCGCCGCCGCGGCGCCGTCACCTTGCCCCACCACGTCGCAGCGCTCGATCCCGAGCGTTTCCATTGCGGCAGAGATGCTGCGCGCGAAGGCGGGCGCCGCCGCGCCCTCGGGCGGCGCGAAGACGAGGACGCGCCGCTGCTCCGCCATCAGCGCGTGCGCCCGCGCAGACCGGAGGCCCGCCCCGTCGAGCAGGCAGACCAGCGTCTCGCCCGATCCGGCTTCGAGGCAGCGGAGAACGCTGCCGCCGGCCGCGATGCTACGCTCCGTGAACACCGGCGCGTTCATGGCTGAAGCAGACTCCACATTGACGGAGCCGCTGACAGCCCTCTCCGCCCGCTTGTGGGGGGAGAGATCGACCGCATGCGGTCGATGGTGAGGTGGGTGTCGATGGGAAGCGCTGTCATGGCGCAGAAAAACACCTCACCCTCCCCGTCGCTTTGACGACGGGTCCCTTCCCTCTCCCCGCTTCGCGCGGAGAGGGACATGAGCGCGCTGCGGATTTTATCCGGGTCGAACATGCTCTAAAATTCCCGCATGCGCGGCAGGACCTGCGACCCGAACAGCTCGATCGAGCGCATGGTGCGCTCGCCGAGCTGCACGCCGACGACGAGATCGAGAATGCCGGCGCCGAGCTCGTCGCGGATGCGCCGCACCTGCGCCAGCACCGTCTCCGGGCCGCCGACGATCACCTGGCCCAGCTCGATGCGCTCGGCCAACTCGCGGCGCGCGTTCCTTTGCCGCTGGCCGCCGAGATCGGCGCCGTAATATCCCGATTCCTGAACGGCGGCCGAGATCGCCGCATTCTGGTCGGCGAAGTTGACGCGCGGCGGCAGGGTGCTCATGTCGGCGAAGGCCTGCTCGTCGGTCTCCGCGACGTGAAACATGGCGCGATAGATGATCTGGTCGGGCGAAGGCTCCCACCCCGCCTCATTGGCGCAGGCGCGGTAATGCTGCACGGCCTTGCGCGCGATCGGCACGGTGGTGAAGGCGAAGCCGATGCCGATATGGTTCTCCGCCGCGAACGCGCCCGCCTCGGGGCTCGATCCGGACATGAACATCGGCGGATGCGGCTTCTGGACGGGCCGCGGCCAGATCGAGATGGTGCGATACTGGTAATAGCGTCCGAGCCAACCGAACGGTTCCGTCTCGGTCCAGGCGCGGCGGATGAGGTGCAGCGCCTCGGCGAAGCGCTCGCGCGATTCGGAGGGATTGATGTTGTAGGTTACGTATTCGTTGGGCGTGCCGCGCATCATGCCGGCGACGACCCGGCCGCCCGACATGGCGTCGAGCATGGCGAACTCTTCCGCCACGCGGACCGGGTTGAGGATGGGGATGGTCGGACCCAGCACCGCGATCTTGGCGCGCTTCACGACCTGGGTCAGCGCGCCCGCCATCACCATGGGGTTGGGCGTGAGCGAGAAGGCCGAGTAGTGGTGCTCGGCGACCGTGACCCAATCGAAGCCGAATTCGTCGGCGCGGCGGAACTGGTCCATCGTGACCTGGAACGACCGGGTCGCGACCTCGCCGGAATAGACGTCGCTCGGGAGCGGCCACACGTCGTGCCGCGCCGGTCCCATGTAGCGCGCCGTGCAGAACAGCGATGCCTTCATTTCAAGACGCCCATCTCGCGATAGTAGCGCGCGGCGCCCGGGTGCAGCGGCGCGAACGTGTCGGGCGCGTGGCGGATGCTGTAGAAGATGTCCTCCGACACCCAGTGATGCGCGCTCGAATCGTTGAGCGCCTTGGCGAGCTTGTACGCCACGTCGTCGGGCACGTCCTTGTTGACGATGATGGGATAGCCCGGATCGGTGACGGTGAGGACCGGCTCCTTCTGGCCGCGCAGGGTTCCCGGCGGAATGGTCACGCCGGGCGTGCCGAACTCGCGCGTCAGGTGATCGACCACGTCGCGGTCGAGCGACAGGCACACCACGTCGCAGAGCTGCGCCGCGATGCCGGCCGGACCCTTGGCCGTGTTCTCGCGCATCAGGGCGTTGGCGCGGCCGGCGACGAAGAGCGGCACCGCCTCGGGGAACGACGTGTGCAGATGGCCGCCCCAGGCCTCGATGTCGCGATAGAGGTCGATGCCGTAATGCTTGAGATAGGCGCTGGCGATCTGGCCCGCGATGTAGCCGGCGCTGCCGACGCAGAGCTCGAGCTTCGGCTTCTTCTGCGCGATCTCCGCGAAGGAACGGATGCCGAGATCGGCGCGCACGAGATTGTAGAAATGATGCCCCGGATGGAGCGCCAGCGCGAGCCCGCGGATCGGCAGGGTCTCGCCCTTGTAGGCGCCGATCGATTTGATCGCCTGCGTTGCCCCGACCGCGAGCGTGACGGCGATGTCGGCCTCGCCCTTGGCGACCCTGCGGATCGTGTCGAGCCCCACCGTGCCGTGGCGCGAGACGCTGACCTCAATTCCGGCGTTGCGGAAGGCGTCCGCCGCCCAGTTCAAGGTCAGCCACCAATTGCCGCCGCCTTCGATGCTGCTCAGCCGGATCGGGTCCGCCATGTCGGATGCTCCCCTCTATGCAACGTGAATTAGGCCGGCCCAGCCGCTACCACAGCGCTCGCGCTGCCTTTTCTTCGGGCGTGTCGTTCCAGGGGAAGATCGAGTAAGCCGGCGGATGCACCGTGCCGCATTCGACGCAGGTGCGCAGCGCGAGATCGCCGTTGAAGGTCTTGAACGCGTCGTCCTCGACCGCGTAGAAGCCGGGGAGCCCGACCCGTCCCGTCTCGACCTCGCGCATATAGAGGGGATTGAGGCATTTGAGGCAGTACCAGGCGAAGCGGTCGTGGCGTCCGCGCTTGGGGAAACCCTCGGCCAGAACCGTCACGATCCGCGTCTCCGACAGCTTGAAGTTGAGCACCATCTCCTGCTCGTCGTTGACGTGCCAGAAGCCGTAGCCGTACTCGGAATGATGCGGCACGAGCGGCGGCGTGAACATGATGTTGGCGCGCGGCTCGGCGACGATCTTGCCGTCCATGATCTTGAGCGAGCGGCCCAAGCGCATCTGCGGGCCGGTGGGGTTCATATCATGAAAGCGGATGCCGATCAGCATCTCGCCCACCGGATAGAAGCTGCGGTAGCGCAGCTCGGTCTCCTTGCTGGCGAAATCCATCACGGTGAGCGCGGCCTTCATGCCGATGAGGCTCTTCATGAAGCCGTAGGCGTCGTCACTGAGGCGCTTGTCGCTGGCGGTTCCGGTCATCGCGATGGTCCTTCGGCGCTATGCGGCGACGGCGCGGGCCGGGAGCGGCACCGGCTTCGACATGCGCCGATGGCCGAGCGGCGGCGCCTTCAGATAGTCGCGCGCCGTCTGGCGCGCGAACGCCATCAAGGCGTCCGGATCGTCGGGATTTCCCGCCATCGCCGACACCGGCACGACCAGGTCCGAGGCAAAGGTCGGCAGCACCTCGTTGCCGCGCATCAGGCAGGGCGGATCGTTGCCCGCCTGCACCGCGCGTATTCCCTTGCGCAGCAACTGCCGGAACATCACCACGCCCTGGTCGAGCGTGCCCAGCGCCTCCAAGGAATGCGGCGCGATCGAGCCCTGGCTGGTCATCGCGTCGTAGTCGCCGGGGACGCGCTGGCGCTCGGCGTAGGGGCGGTTGGGCGTCTGCCCGATATCCATCACGCGGTGCTGCACCTCGAGGGGCGTGGGATCGTCCAGCGCCATGTGAACCACGACGAATTGCTGGCTCGAATGATCGTCCTCGGGAACGGTCCACATGGTGATCCAGGGCGGCGCGCAGTCCTTGAGGCTGCGGCCGTCCTCGAACACCGACGTGATGCTGTGGATGTTCGGCATCATGATGTCGGTCGAACGAACCCAAATCTTGTCCTCGACGCGGCGCGAGGCGGCATAGAGCATGCCGGAAGGCGTCTCGGACCAGGTGATCTGCGGAAACTTGCCGAATTCCGAGGCGAACATCCCTTCCCAGGCATGCAGGATCGCGGTGTGCGCCGGGTCCATCGAGTTTTCCTTGACCTGCACCCAGTTGCATGCGAACGGCAGGCGCGGCCCGGGCGCCAGCTTCATGCCCGGCACTTCGAACTTGTCGTAGCGCGGGAACGGCGGCTTGAGCTCGATGGGACCCATATAGGCGAACACGATTCCGGCGAAGACATGCGCCGGATATGCCCCTTGTTTGAACTCCTTGCGCAGCCGCTCCGCCGCCGGCTCGCCCGGCATCTCCAGGATCGTCCCGTCGACGTCGAACACGCGGCCGTGATAGCAGCAGCGGATGCCGTGCGCCTCGACCCTGCCGTATTCGAGCGAGGTCCCGCGATGGCAGCAATGCAGGTGCAGAACCCCGACCGCTCCGCCGCGATCGCGGAATGCCACCAGATCCTCGCCCAGGACGCGCACCCGCAGCGGGCGGTCCTCGATCTCGCGCAGGTAGGCGACCGGCTGCCAGAAGCGGCGCAGATACTCGCCGCCCGGCGTGCCCCTGCCCGTCTGCGTGATTTCGCGGTCCGGAACGCCTTCGATCGGCGTGCGGTAGCCGGAGTAAGCGAGACCGTCGCGCCCGGAACTGGCCATGTTTCCCTCTTCGCCCGAAAGGTTTCCCGGGAGAATCTATCCCCCTATCGCCCGGCGCTCAATGTCGCGATAGGGGCGTCTCGAGCACGATGAGGCCGGTCGCGGTGTTGGAGATCGGCACGTGGTAGTTCCGGTGGACCAATTCCACGTCATCGCCGAGCGCGCCACGCATGGCGAGCCAGTTCACCAGCTCGACGCCCTGCGCGCCGGCGATTTCGGTGAGGTCGAGGATCGAATAGGTCGCCAGCTCCTCGGGCGCGCGCACGATCTTGTCCAGGCACATCCGGTCGAAAGACGCGTTGATGAATCCCGCCCGCGTGCCGTCGAGCTGATGCGAAAGACCGCCGGTGCCCACGACCAGAACGCGCAAATCCTCGGGATAAGAGGCCACCGCCCGACCGATCGCCTGGCCGAGCCGGAAGCAGCGCAGCGGCGCCGGCAGGGGATGCTGGACGGTGTTGGTCACCACCGGGACGACGCGCACCGGCCATTGGCCGCCGCCGGGGAAGAGGAGCGACATCGGCACGGTGAAGGCGTGATCGACCAGCATCTCCTGGCAGGTCGTGAGGTCGAAGGAGTCGCCGACCAGCGCCTCGATCAGGTGCCAGGAGAGGCGCGGGTCGCCCTTGAAGGGACGCGCCACCGGCAGGCCCCAGCCCTCGTCGGCATGCCGGTATTCGGCCGCGGCGCCGATCGCAAAGGTCGGCATCTTGTCGAGAAAGAAATTCAGGCCGTGATCGTTGTAGATCACGATCGCGACATCGGGCCGCGCCGCTTCGAGCCAGGCGCGGGCCGCGCCGAAGCCGTCGAAGAACGGCTTCCAGTACGGTTCGTCAAACGATCCCTTGGCGATCGCGTTGCCGATCGAGGGGATGTGCGAGGTGGCGATGCCGCCGATGATGCGCGCCATGTCAGGCCCCCGCCGCCGCGAGCTTGGCCTTGAATGCTTCGACCGTCATGCCGGTCTGCTGCGCGCCCATGTCCTGGACGCCCATGCCGAAGATGCCCGCGAGCTTGGCGAGATAGTAGATGTTGCCGCCCGCCTCGATCATCGCGGTGATATCGCGCCGCCTCACCGCCTCGCGCTGCGCGGCGGTGAGGCCGAACCTGGCGCAATAGGCGTCCTCGTCGGCGACGAAAGCGGCGCGGTTCCCCGCGTCGTTGAAGGAGAAGCACATCTTGTTGAGGGCATAGCCCTGCTGCGCCCGCGCGCCGTCGAAGACGGGCGTTCCGGGAATGACGCGATGGTGGCCAGGCTTCGCATCCCGGTTCCGGCTGATCATGGCGGGACCCCTTTTTGTTCCGGCCAGTATGCGCGGCGGCGCAGGGCTCGCCTTGACCTGGATCAAGAGTAAGGGAGCAGCGCCTACGAATCGAGGATCGCCACGGCGCGGGTCCAGCCCGCCGACGCGCCGCGAATCTTCACGGGGAAACAGCTCACGGTGAAGCCGTGCGGCGGCAGCGCCTCGAGGTTGTGCAGCTTCTCCAGATGGCAATAGCCGATCTCGCGGCCCGCCTTGTGGCCTTCCCAGATGAGGCTGGCGTCGCCGGTCGCGGCGAACTTGTCCTTGGTATGGACGAAGGGCGCATCCCAGCTCCACGCATCGGTGCCGGTGAGCCTGACCCCGCGCTCGAGCAGGTAAAGCGTCGCCGCGCGCCCCATGCCGCAACCGGCCGCAACATAGTCGGGCTTGCCGTAGGCCGCGCCGGCGCGCGTATTGACGACGACGATCTCGAGCGGCTCGAGGCGATGGCCGATGCGCGCCAATTCCGTCTCGACGTCCGCGGCGGTGACGACATAGCCATCGGGCAGCTCCCGGAAGTCGAGCTTGACGCCGGGCTGCAGGCACCAGTCGAGCGGCACCTCGTCGATCGTGATCGCGCGCTCGCCGCGATTCATGGTCGAATGGAAATGATAGGGCGCATCGAGATGGGTCCCGTTATGGGTCATCAGGCGAATCCATTCGAGCGCCCAGCCTTCGCCGTCCGGAAGATCGCTCTGCTTGAGGCCGGGGAAGAACTTCATCACGTCGGCGGCGGTGTTCTTGTGCGTGAGATACTCGATCCGCGGGCCATAGCCGGGCGGGTCCGAGACCACATCGTTCTCGAGATGCATGGAGATGTCGATGAGGCGGCGCGCCATTGCGAAACTCCTCTATGCGCCTTCGCGAAGGATCGCGATTATCGCGCCTCAACCGGGGAGAAAAAAGCGCCTCAGCTCCGTCTCGGTCTCGCGCGGCGCTTCCTCGCTGAGATAGTGTCCGCTGGGCAGCGCCGCCATGCGCTTGATGTCGGCGGCGTAGAGCGGCCACACTTGTTCCGGCTTATGGTCGCGGCCGACCCCGCCCGTCGCGCCCCACAGCACGAGAGCGGGACAATCGACCCGCCTCCCCGCCGCGAAATCCTTGGTGTCCGTGTCGAGATCGACGGTGAAGGTCGCGCGGTAGTCCTCGCACATGGCGTGGACCGTCTTCGGGTCGCGCATGCAGCGGATCCAGTCCTGGATCGCGTCCTCGTCGAAGAAGCTCAGGCCCTGCGGCGTCTTCGCGAGCTTGCGCCGCAGGAAGAACTCCGGTTCCGCCGACATCAGGCGCTCGGGAAAATCATAGGGCTGCACCATGAAGAACCAATGCCACGAGAATTTCGCGAATCCCAGATTGACGTGATTGAGGAGGTGATGCTGGGGCAGGATGTCGAGAAAGGCCGCGCTCTCGACCCGCCCCGGATGATCGAGGCACATGCGGTGCAGCACGCGCGCGCCCCGGTCGTGACCCGCGGCCATGAAGCGGGCGAAGCCCAGCGCGGCCATCACCTCGACCTGGTCCTGCGCCATCGCGCGGAAGGAATAATTGGCGTGGTTCTCGCCCGCCGGCGGTTTCTCGCTGTCGCCATAGCCGCGGAGGTCCGTGCAAACGACGGTGAAGTCGCGCGCCAGCGACGGCGCGATCTTGCGCCACGAGAGATGATTGAACGGGTTGCCGTGCATCAGGAGCAGCGGCGGCCCCGTGCCGCCGTGGACCGTGACGATACGCGCGAAGCTGGTCTTGATCTCGGTGCGGGTGAAGCCTTCCATCATCGGGTGAACCTCCATGAGCGGACGCGGGCGCCAGCCGGCTGCAGCTCGACCCCTTTCCCTCATACCTTATCGGCCAAACCCCTGCCATTGACCGCTTCAGCGCGAATAGCGGCGGCTTGAAGTTTTCCCGGCCGCGGTGTTGCATGGGGGGGGTGTGCGATGGGCCGCGCGGAACGGCCGGGACCAGCCAGCGAGGGAGAGGCAAATGAAGGTCGAAACCATCGGTTATTCGGTGTCCGGGCTGAGCTGCCACGGCCAGCTCGTCTATGACGAGACCATCCGGACGCGGCGCCCGCTGCTGCTGGTGGCGCCCAATTGGCTCGGCATCATCCCGCCCGTGCTCGAGGTGGCGAAGATGCTCGCCAGCGACCGCTACATCGTCTTCGTCGCCGACATGTACGGCGAAGGCGGGAAGCCGACCGGCAAGGAAAACCCCATGGAGTTCCTGGCGCCCCTGATGAAGAACGCGGCCGAGACGCGCAAGCGCGTCGTCGCCGCCTTCGACACTCTGGTGCGCGAGGCGGAAAAGCGCGACATCGGCGACACCAAGCGCCGCGCGGCGATCGGTTATTGCTTCGGCGGCGCCAACGTCCTCGACCTCGCGCGCGCCGGAGCGGACGTCGCGGCGGTCGTCTCCATGCACGGCACGTTCGCCACCTCGATGCCGGCCAAGCGCGGCGAGGTCAAGGCCGCGGTTCTGGCCGTCCACGGCGCCGCCGACCCGATCGCGCCCAAGGCCGAGCGCGACGGGCTGGAGAAGGAAATGGACGCTGCCGGCGTGTCCTGGGTCATGCTGAACTATGGCGGCGTCGTGCACGCGTTCACGGACGAGCCCGCCAACATGCCCGGCGTCGCGGTCTATTACGAGCCCGCGACGCGCCAGGGCTACCAGCTTGCGCACACCTTCATCGCCGACGCCTTCGCCGGCAAGCTGACGGCGGCTCAGAGGTAGCGCAGCCAGAGGTAGAGGCTGCACAGGGCGAGCGACACGAGCGTGAGCGGCGCCGCGTACCGGCTGTAAAGCGCGAAGCCGAACGCGACGCCCTCGCGCTGCGCCATGCCGGCTGCCGTCAGGTTGGCCGACGCGCCAATCAGCGTGCCGTTGCCGCCGAGGCAGGCGCCGAGCGACAGCGCCCACCATAGCGGCACCAGCGCCTCGTCGCCGCCGAGGCTCGGCGCAATCGCGCGGATCAACGGGATCATCGCGGCGACGAACGGGATATTGTCCATGAACGCCGAAAGGAACGCCGACGCCCACAGCACCACGAAGACGGCGACGGTCAGGTTGCCGTGGACGCTGGCGACCAGCGTCCGGCCGAGCGCGGCGATGATGCCGGTCTGCTCCAGCCCGTGCACGACGATGAACAATCCCACGAAGAAAAAGATCATGATCCAGTCGATGTCGCCGTAAGCCTCGGTCACCTTCTGCGTCTGCATCTCGCGATGGTGGGCGATATTGTCGAGCAGCATCAGAACGGCCGCGCCGAAAAGCGCGATCGAGCCGGGCTCGAGCCCGATCTGGCGCTCCAGCACCAAGGCGAGCAGAACGACCGCAAGGACGGAGACCGACTGCTTCAGGAGCCGCCAGTCGGCGACGGCGGTGCGGGCCTCGAGCGCCATCACCTCGGCGCGCGCCGCATCGCTCGCGCCGAGCGACCGGCCCCATATGAGGTGGCACAGGGCCGCCTGGCACGCCATCACGACCAGGATGACCGGCGTGAGGCCGAGCACGAAATCGTTGAAGCTGAGCCCCGCCGCCGATCCGATCAGCATGTTGGGCGGATCACCAATGAGGGTGGCGGCACCGCCGATATTGGATGCCATCACCTCGACGAACAGGAACGGAAAAGGCGCGATCCCCAGCCGCCGCGCGATCGACAGCGTCACCGGCGCCACCAGCAGCACCGTCGTCACGTTATTGAGGACCGCGGATATGATTGCGGTGACGAGGGCGAGCATCAGCATGATGCCCGCCGGCGAGGCCCGGGCCTTCTGCGCTGACCAGATGGCGAGGAACTCGTAGACGCCGCAGCGCCGCGTGATCGAGACCAGCACCATCATGCCGGTGAGCAGCGCCAGCGTGTTGAAGTCGATGCCGCGGATCGCCTCGGCCTGGGTCAGCACGCCGGCAAGGATCATCGCGCCGCCGCCCAGGAGCGCGATGATGGAGCGGTCCATGCGATCGGCGATGATCAGCACATAGGTGACCGCCACGATCGCAACCGCGACCAGGGCCGGGCTCAACCCTAAAACGACCTGCGAAATCGGAATCCTCCTCGCGCCCCGGTTCCGGATTAGCATGCTAGGGCTTTCCCGGCGGACCGGCTACGCAAGCCGCGCGAGCCGGGCTACAATAACGACGGTCGAGCGGGGGGACGGGCCTTGAACCTGCAATTCGACTCCGAACACGTCATGCTGCGCGACAGCGCCGAGAAGCTGCTGGCGTCGCGCTTCGACTTCCGCGCGTTCCAGAAGCTCATCGACGGCGAGCCCGGCTGGACCCCGGAGCTGTGGACGATCTTCGCCGAGCTCGGCTGGCTCGGCCTGCCCTTCGCCGAAGAGGATGGCGGCTCGGGCGGCGGCGCGACCGAAATATCGATCCTGATGGAAGCGTTCGGCAAATATCTCGTGGTCGAGCCTTACCTCGCGACCGTGGTGCTGGGCGGCGGGCTGATCGCCGCGCTAGGCAGCGCCACTGAAAGGAAGGCTTTGCTCGAGCCGGTGATCGCTGGCCGAAGCCGCCTTGCCTTCGCCCATGACGATGCCGATGCGCCCACGACGGCCGTGCGCCGCGCCGGCGGCTACGCCATTACCGGGGCCAAGAAGGTCGTGCTCGGCGCGCCAATGGCGGAGACGCTGCTCGTCTCGGCGCGTCTCGACGGAACCGTCGGCGTCTTCGTGGTGCCGAGCGACGCACCGGGCGTCATCGTGCGGCCCTATCGCATGGTCAATGGCGAGCGCGCCGCCGATGTCGATCTGACCGGCGTCACGCTTCCGGCGCGCGCCCTCCTCGGCGGCAACGAGGATGCCGGCTCCGCGATCGAGCTCGTCATCCACCGCGCCATCGCCGCGCTCTCGGCCGACGCGATCGGCGCGATCGCGACCATGGTCAGGGCGACGGTCGACTATGCCAAGACGCGGGTGCAGTTCGGCCAGCCGCTCGCAAGCTTCCAGGCGCTGCAGCACCGCCTCGTCGCCATGAAGGTGAAGGAGGAGGAGGCGCGCGCGTCTTCGCGCCTGGCGACGCTCGCGCTCGACGGACCGCCGGACCGGCGGCTTCGCGCGATCGCCGGCGCCAAGGCCAAGATCGGACGTTGCGCCCGCGCGGTGCATCAGGAAGCGATCCAGCTTCACGGTGCCATCGGCACCACCAACGAGCTGTCGCTCGGCGCCTACGCCAAGCGTCTCGTCGCCTACGAGATCAAGTTCGGCACGACGCGCGAGCATCTCGCGCGCTACGGCGCGATGATCGCGCGGCCGGAGCTCGCGGCCGAAGGGCTGTTGAGCGCGGCGGGCTGAGGAGGGAAGCGTCATGGATTTGAGCCTGAGCGCCGAGGACATCGCCTTCCGCGACGAGGTGCGCCGCTTCCTCGCGTCGAACGTGCCCGACGCCATGCGCCGCGCGCACGATCTCACCACCAGCTTCCTGGACGATCCCGCCATATCGATCCATTTCCACCGCGCCCTCGACCGCCGCGGCTGGTCGGTGCCGCATTGGCCGGTCGAGCATGGCGGCACCGCCTGGACGCCGGTGCAGCATTACATCTTCGACGTCGAATGCGGCCGCGCCGGCGCGCCGGTCTACAACAGCTCGGGCTCGCATTTCGTCGGGCCGGTGATCATGCATTACGGCACCGCGGAGCAGAAGGCGAAGTACCTGCCGCGCATCCGCTCGGGCGAGGATCATTGGGCGCAAGGCTATTCCGAGCCCGGCTCGGGCTCGGACCTCGCCTCGCTCAAGACGCGCGCGGATTCGGACGGCGACGACTACATCGTCAACGGCCAGAAGATCTGGACCACCCACGCGCACAAATCGAACCGCATCTTCGCCCTGGTGCGCACCTCGCGCGAAGGCAAGCGCCAGGCCGGCATCACCTTCCTGCTGATGGATTTGGACCGGCCGGGGATCACCGTGCGGCCGATCATCGGCAATGGCGGCGACCATGAATTCAACGAGGTGTTCTTCGACAATGTCCGGACGCCGAAATCGGGCCGCGTCGGCGAGGAGAATCACGGCTGGGAGATTGCCAAGTACCTGCTCGAGTTCGAGCGCGGCGGCAGCGTCATTGCGGGCCGCGTGCGCGCGCAATTCGCCAAGCTGGTGCGGATGGTGGGCGCGCGCTGCCCCGGCGATCCCGGCGTCCTCGCCCGCATGGCGGAGATCGGCACTGACCTCGACGCCATGGAGATGCTCGGCCTCACGGTGCTGTCGGAGCTCCAGACCGGCGGCCATCCGGGTCCGATCTCCTCGCTCCTGAAGCTGCGCTGGAGCGAGATAAGGCAATCCATTTGCGAGCTGGCGCTGGACGCCATCGGCGACGATGCGCTGCGCTGGATCGGCGAGCGGCCGCTCTATGAGAATTTGCAGCTGCCGCAGGAGGACGAGGAGACCTTGGCGGTGACGTTGCGGTATCTGAATTCCCGCGCCTACACCATCATGGGCGGCACCTCGGAGATCCAGACCAACATCCTCGCCAAGACCCTGGTCGGGCTCTAGGGGCGTGGAACGTGTGAACCATCGTTGTGGAACTGCGCCATGATCCATATCAAGGCAAAGCATTTTCCCAGCCGGCAGTCTGCGCCGCCCACGACATCGGCGTTCCGAGCGATGACGATGGGTCGTAACGCGACCAACCCACTGGAATGCCGATGACCGCGGTCAGCGACTCCGCCCCTTCGCAGGGCGATCAACCCGACGGCCCGGCGCTCGAGCGCGCCCTCAAGACGGTCCCGCGAGGCGCCATGGCGCTTTCCGGGGCGGCCGTCCTTCTGTTGCTGGCGGCGTGGCTGGCGATCTATCTGTTCGTGTTCCTGCCGCGCGGACCGGTGGGGTAAGCGATGGCAATGGACGAACGCACCATATTGCGCAACGAGCTGCGCTGGGCGGCGGGCGTGGGCGCCATGGTTGGCGTCATCTTCGTCGCGATTCTATTCTCGTCGCTCGCGCTGCACCGGGCCCCGCCCAGCAACATCGAAACGGTCGATCCGCAGACCCTGCACCTGGCCGGCGAGTTCACCGAGGCCAATCTCGGCACGCATGTCACGCCCGACGGACAGGTGACGACGCGGATCGTCGCGGCGCAATTCGCCTTCGTGCCGCAATGCGTGGTCGTGCCCCAGGGCAAGCCGGTCACGCTGCGCCTGTCCAGCCCGGACGTCATTCACGGCATCCTGATCACGGGCACCAACGTGAACACCATGGTTGTCCCCGGCTATGTCAGCCAGGTGCGGACCGTCTTCGCCGAGACCGGCGATCTGCTGATGCCGTGCCATGAATTCTGCGGCCTCGGCCACAGCGAGATGACGGCTCACGTGATGGTGGTGCCGCAGTCGAGCTTCAGGCCCGACGCCAACGGGACCGCGAGCTGTGCTAGCCGCTAGGCGCCTCGTCCTCGCGCATCTGTGGACGGCGTTCGTCGTCTTCGCCGCCGCCGCGGTCCTGGGGGCGTGGCAGATGTGGGTGAGGAGCCCGCTCGCCGCGCCTTTCTCGACGCCCGACAATTACTATCTTTCGGTCACCGCGCACGGCGCCGCGATGGCCTATGTGCTGACGACATTCTTCATCATGGGGTTCGGCTATTACGTCGCGGAGACCGCGCTCGAGCGGACGCTGCCCAGCATGCGCTGGGCGTGGCTCGGTTTCGCGCTCGCCATCTTCGGCACGGCGATGACGGTGCTGACGGTGCTCTCGGGGCGCGCGTCGGTCCTCTACACGTTCTATCCGCCCCTCACGGCGAGCCCGTTCTTCTATGTCGGGTTGGTGCTCGTGGTCGTCGGGTCCTGGATCTGGTGCGTCCTGATGATATTGGCGATGGCGCAGTGGAAGCGCGCCAATCCCGGCCGGCCGGTGCCGCTCGCGATGTTCGCCACGGTCTCCAACGCGGTGATGTGGCTGTGGACCACGGCCGGCGTCGCAGTGGAACTCCTCTTCATCGTCATTCCCGCCTCATTGGGCCTGACCGAGACGGTCGATGTCGGCCTCACCCGCACCCTCTTCTCCTGGACCCTGCATGCAATTGTCTATTTCTGGCTGATCCCCGCCTACATCGCCTTCTACACGATGGCGCCGCAGGCGGCGGGCGGGCGGCTCTACAGCGACTCGATGGGGCGCCTGAGCTTCATCCTGTTCCTGGTCTACAGCCTGCCGGTCGGCCTCCATCACCTGTTCATGGACCCCGAGCATTCGACCGGGTTCAAGTTCGTGCAGATGTCGCTGACCGTGCTCGTGACGGTGCCGACCTTGCTCACCGTCTTCACCATCACCGCCTCGATGGAGATCGCCGGCCGCATGCGCGGCGGAACCGGTCTCTTCGGATGGATCGGCGCGCTGCCATGGCGGCGGCCGATGGTGTTGGCGACCGGCCTCGCCTTCTTCATGCTGTGGTTCGGCGGCGGCGGCGGACTCGTCAACATGAGTTACGGCATGAACGCCATGGTCCACAACACGTCCTGGGTGACGGCGCATTTCCATCTCATCTTCGGCGGCACCGTGGTGATGATGTATTTCGCCATCGCCTACGAGATCTGGCCGCGTCTCACCGGACGCGCGACGCAGGCGCCGCAGCTTCAATGCGCGCAGCTCTGGCTCTGGGCCATCGGCATGATGGTGATGACGGTCCCGTGGCATTGGCTCGGCCTCGAGGGGCAATGGCGGCGGGTCGCGCATTTCGACTATGCCGATCCGGCGATCGCGTCCTGGGGGCCTTGGGTCGACGTTTCCGTCGCCGGCGGCGCGATCCTGCTGGCGAGCGCGCTGCTCTTCATCTGGAATCTCGCGCGCTTCCATGCCGACCAAGCGGCGAAACTGACGCCGGTGCCGCCGCAGCGCTATGCCGTCGCCGTCCATCCGCCCGACCACGTGCCGGCCGCCTTGAACGGGTTCGCATTGTGGAACGTGGTGGTTCTGGTCCTGATGGCCGTCGCCTACGGATTTCCGCTGGCGCAGTTCTTCATCGAGGCGCCGCCGCAGGCGATCGTCCATCACGTGGACAGGGCGGGCTAGGCGATGGAAGCGCTCGATCGGGCCTGGCGCCTCTGGGTCGGCATCATCCTCGCGGGGATGGTCGTCACCGCATGCGTGCTGGGGTTCGTGGTCGTGCCGCTGGTTCAGGGCGGCGGGCCAGGCTTCGACGCCTTCACTGCGATCTGCCGCGCGATCGGCATCAACCTCGCGCCGCGCGAGGCGCCGCGCGCTGCCGCCCCGGCCCAACCGGCATCGGGCGTGGCGTGGAATTCCAAGACGTTCGGCGCGCTGGCGCATGGCGACAAGGCGGCAGGCGCCAAGTTCGCCCAGGACACGTGCATCGCCTGCCATGCCCCGGACGGTCCCCCGCCCGATCCTTCGATCCCGCGCCTCGCCGGCCAGTCTTCCTTCGCGATCTACAAGCAGCTCCAGGACTTCAAGAGCAGCACGCGCATCAACGAGATCATGTCGGGGCTGGCGAAGGCCATGACCGACACGCAGATCGCGGATGTCGCCGCCTATTACAGCAGCCTCGCGCGCCTCGACCTCGACGCGCGCCACCCCGCCTTCGCCGGACCCGAGATCGAGGCGCTGGTCGAGCGCGGCGACGCGACGCGCGGCGTGCCGCCGTGTGCCTCCTGCCACGCGGCGACGTCGGGCGGCCCCATCGAGACGCCGACGCTCACCGGCCAATCTCCGCAATATGTCGCGGCCGCGCTCAAGGATTTCGCCGAGGGTCAGCGCCGCAACGATATCTACGGGCGCATGCGCGGCATCGCCGCGAAGCTCACGCCAGCGGAAATGACGCTGCTCGGCGACTACTACACCACGCCGCATTGAGCCTGCCCCTTCATCGCGGCTACACTCCCGGCCGACGGTTTCGCTGACGCCGATCGAGGGAGGTCGCCATGACACGCTTAAGGGTTCTGAGCCGCGCCGAGATGAACGACGAGCAAGGCCGCGTCTTCGACGAGATCAAGGCCGCGGGCGGGCCGGTGGGCGGGCCTTATTGGGCCTATATCCGCAACCCCAAGCTCATGCGCATCGCGCAGGACATGGGCAACTGCATCCGCGCCAGCTCGCTCAGCGGGCGCGAGCGGCAGATCGCCGTTTTGACGGTCGTGCGTCATTGGGGCGCCAAGTATCCCTGGGCGGCGCAGGCACGGGCCTCGGTGGCGGCGGGCCTCGACCAGGAGACGATCGACGCGATCAACGCGAAGAAAACGCCCAAGCTCACCGATCCGCGCGAAAAGCTGGCGCATGAGGTGGCGAAGGAGCTGCTCGCCAATCACGGCTTGAGCGACGCGACCAATGCCGCGGCCGAGAAGGCGTTCAAGCTCGAGGAGCTGGTGGCGCTGGTCGCGGCGATCGGGCAGTTCTCGATGGTGTGCTGCACCGCCAACGCGTTCGACCTGACGCCGACCGACGACATGACGGCCCGCCTCGCCGTCTAGCCGTCATGACCATCCGCTGGGCGCTGCTCGGCACCGGGCGCCACGCCGACGGACGGGCCGCGCCGCAGCTCAAGACCGCCGCCGGCTCCGTGCTGGCCGCCGTCCTGAGCCGCGACCGCGCCCGCGGCGAGGCCTTCGCCAAGAAGCACGGCATCGCCAAGGTCCACATCTCGATGGACGAATTGCTGCGCGACCGCGACATCGACGCGCTCTATGACGCGACGCCGGACGGGCTCCATGCGCCCAACGCCGCCGCGGCCGCCGCTGCGGGCAAGCATATCCTGATCGAAAAGCCGCTCGCGCTTTCGCTCGCGGAGGGTGTCGCGTCGAGCGCGGCGTGCCGGCGCCACGGGGTGAAGCTCGGCGTGGTGTTCCAGCAGCGCCACGACGCCGTGCACCAGGAAGCGCGGCGCCTGGTGCTCGCGGGCGAGATCGGCGACGTGGTGTCGGCCCTGGTGCAGCTTCCGCTCGCGGTGTCGTCGCGCTCGGCTGCGCCGCAAGCGGCGCCGACCTGGCGCACCGATCCGGCGATGCGCTCGGGCGGCATCGTCATGAGCATCGGTGATCACGCCTACGACACGCTCGCCTATCTGCTCGGCCAGGACATCGTCGAAGTCTCGGCCTTCACCGACGCGACGCGCGACAATCCACCCGACGAGCGCGCCGGCGGCATGCTGCTGCACCTGTCGCGGGGCGCGATCGGCTATGCCTATGCCAGCTTCAGAACGCCCTATGCGCGCCGGCCCTTCGAAATCCACGGCACCAAGGGCTCGCTCATCCTGACCAACACCTATTCGTATTTGATCGGCGCCGGCGAAGACGCGACGCCTTCCCTGGAGTTGGTCAACGATAAAGGCCGCACGGTTCGCCACTTCCCGCCATCGGACTGCTTCCGGCTCGAAGTCGAACAGTTCAACCGCGCGATCGAGGGCAAGGGCGAGCCCATGACGACGGCGGAGGACGGACTGCGCGCTCTGGCGATCACCGATGCGATCTACGCCGCGTGGCGCGGCGGGCGCGTCGCGAAAGTGGCGGACTTCATGCCCAGATCGTGACCGATTGGCGCAAGGGAGAAGCATCGTGGAGAAACGGCACCAGGTCGTGATCGTGGGCGGAGGGCCGGTGGGTGTGGCGCTCGCCGTCGAGCTCGGACTGCGCGGCGTGTCGTGCGCGCTCATAGAGCGCCGCTTCGAAACGCAGCGCATCCCCAAGGGGCAGAACCTGACCGGGCGCACGCTCGAGCATTTCTACTACTGGGGCATCGCCGACGAGCTGCGCTCGATGCGCTTCCTGCCGCCGGGCTATCCGATCAGCGGCATCGTCGCCTACGGCAATCTGATGAGCGACTATTGGTATGCGCCGCCGCAGCGCGAGATCGTGCGCGACTATTATTTCCAGGCCATCGAGCGCCTGCCGCAATACCAGATGGAAAAGGTGCTGCGCGCGAAGATGGCGACGATTTCCGCGATCGAGAGCCAATTCGGCTGGGCAGCGGAGAGCATCGAGCAGGACGACAACGGCGTGCGCGTTGTCATCGCCGAGGAAGGCGGCCCGGGGCGCGCCGTCTTGGAGGCGGATTACGTCGTCGGCTGCGACGGCGCCCGCTCCACCGTGCGCGACCAGGTCGGCATTGAGCGCGGCGGCGCGGATTTCGACCAGCTCATGGTGCTGGCGGTGTTCCGCTCGCGCGCGCTGCACGAGGGGCTGAAGCGCTTTCCCGAACGCTCCACCTACAACGCGCTCCATCCCGACAACAAGGGCTACTGGCAATTCTTCGGCCGCATCGACGTGGGCGAGGGCTGGTTCTTCCACGCCCCGGTACCGGCCCACACCACCACCGACAATTACGACTTCCACGCCCTCATCCAGAAGGCCGCGGGATTCCCGTTCGCGTGTGAATTCGACCATGTCGGGTTCTGGGACATGCGCGTCGCGGTCGCGGAGCGCTACCAGGTCGGGCGCGTCTTCATCGCCGGCGATGCGGCGCACAGCCATCCGCCCTATGGCGGCTTCGGCCTCAACAACGGGCTCGAGGACGTGACCAATATCGGCTGGAAGCTGGCCGCGACGCTCCATGGCTGGGGCAGCGACGCGCTGCTCCAATCCTACAGCGAGGAGCGCCACCCGATCTTCAAGGAGACCGGCGAGGATTTCATCGCCAACCGCATCGAGACCGACCGCAAGTTCCTCGAGCGCTACGATCCCGCGCGCGACTCCGCCGCGTTCGAGCGCGGCTGGAAGGAGCGCCAGTCCGGCGCCGGCGCGTTCGTGCAAACCTACGAGCCGAACTACGAGGGCTCGTCGGTGGTGCTGGGCCCGCCCGGCGGCAAGTGCAGCGCCCACGGGACGCATTCCTTCACGGCCCGGGCCGGGCATCATCTCGCGCCGCGGCCGCTGTCGTCAGGCCGCAACGTGTTCGAGGAGCTCGACGCGGGCTTCACCTTGCTGGCGTTCGACGCCGAGGCGTCGGCGGTCGCCGCCTTCGAGCTGGCGGCGCGCGCGCTGGGCGTGCCGTTGAAGGTGGTGCGCGACAGCTTCGACGGCGGGCGCGAGGCCTATGGCGCGCGCCTCACCCTGGTGCGCCCGGACCAATACGTAGTCTGGACCGGCGACGGACACCCCGGCGACGCGCGTCGCATCCTGGCCAAGGTCGTCGGCCTCGCCTGACGTCACGCCATCGCGAAGGGAGGACACTCATGCGGAAATTCCTGGTCGCCAGCGCCGCGCTCGCGCTTTCTTTCCACGCGCTGCCGCTGGCGGCGGAAGACGCGCCCATAGCGCGCGTGCCGGCGGTCACCGAACAGGATCCCGATCCGATGGTGAAGGCGATGTTCGAGGCGACCCGCGCACGCGGCGCCCGGCCGATCAACCTGCAGCTCATCACCAACCTGGCGCCCAAGATGGCGAAGGCGCAGCAGGTGGAGGCCTACACCATCCGCTTCGACATGGTCACGCCGCGGCCCTATCGGGAGCTGACCATCCTGCGCACGGTGCAGAACTGGGACGGCGACTACGAGTTCAACCAGCATCACGCGATGGCGCTCGCCTGCGGCTTCACCCAAGCGCAGATCGACGGTCTCGCGCATTGGCGAGACGGCGCCTTGTTCGACGAGACGCAGCGCGCGGTGCTGGCCTATGTCGATCAGCTCACGGCGCGGCCGGGCAAGGTCGACGACGCGACCTTCGCGGCGCTCGCCAAGCATTTCAATCCGCACGAGATCGTCGAGCTGACCCTGACCTCGAACCGCTACATGGGCACCGCCGCGTTCTCGAACGCGATGCAGCTCCAGATCGAAAAGGACGGGCGCCAGGCGGAAATCGGCAAGTGCTAGCGCGGCCTATTTGCGCTTGAGGAACGGCACCGCCAGCCGCATCACCTCGGCGCCCGCGTCCCACGGCACCATGTGCTTGCAGTCCGGCACGACGTGGAGATCGAGCTCCGGGTGCGCCTTCTTGAAGAGGGCGGCGCGGTCGGCGGCATGGGCGCGGTCGTTCTTGCCGTAAACCAGCAGCAGCGGCAGCTTGAGCTCGAGCATTTGCTGCCACAGCGGCACGCCCTGCCCGCCGCCGCCTTCGGGCGCATTGGCGCGGGCGGTGAAGGTCTGGAACGCCTTGCCGATGCTGCGGCTGTGGCGCAGCGCCAGCTCTTCCGGTGTGACGAGGTCGGTGTGGAAGAGGTCGGCTTCCATCAGCTTCTTGGTGTCGGCCAGCGTCGGCTCCGTGACCGCCATCTGCTGATCGACGCGCTGCGCCACCGCGGCATAGCGGCCTTCGACGTCTTCGGGCAGCGGCGGCAGCAAGGTACCGGTGCCGAGCACCATCAGATGCGTGTACCGGCTCGGGTCCTTGCGCGCGAGCTGGACCGCGATCGCGCCCGAGCGCGAATGCGCGAGAAGCGCGGCCTTGTCGATCCCGAGCGCGGTCATGAATTTCGGCACGGAATCGCGCTGAAAGGCGAGCGACAGATCGGCGCCGACCTCGCTCAGCCCATAGCCGGGGAAATCGAACGCGATGGCGCGGAACCCCGCGCCCGCCAGCGGCCCGAGCGTGCGCAGGAACACGTCGGCCGACGAGCCCAGCGAAGCGCCGTGCATCAGCAGCACGGCCGGCCCTGCGCCCTCCTCGACATAGCGCATGCGCAGTCCGTCGACCGCGACGTACTTGTCGATCGGCTTGGTCGCGAGATGCGTGTCCATGGTCGTTCCTCCTCGTGGGGCGTACCCTCATGTTCCGCCCCCGCCGCCCTCCTGGCAACGGGTTTCGCGGAGCAAAATCCTGTCCCCACCGACTGAAGCGCCGTGCGTCCTTCGACTACGCGGCGCCATGCGTCGCTCCGCTCAGGATGAGGCGAAAGTTTTACCTCACCCTGAGCGGAGCCCGAAGGGCGTAGTCGAATGGGCGCACATTGCTGGAGCCTACTCCGCCGTCACCGGCTTCACCGCGCGCAGCCGCGGCAGCACGTCCCTGGCGAAGTTGTGGATGCCCTTCACCGATTCCGCGTGGGTCATGGGACCGGAGCGGCCGATCAGCGCAAGATGCCCGAAGCCGCCCACCTTGTCGTGGAATTCCATGATCTGGCGATAGACGCCGTCGGCGTCGCCGGCGAAGAGTATCCCCTGCTCCATCGCCTGCTCGACCGTGATCGAAATGAGGCGGCGGGCGTTCTGGCTGGCGGGCGTGACGCCCTTCTCGGCATTGGCCGGGAGCGCCGCATCGGCGCGCGGCGCGGTGCGATAGACCGAGGGCGCCATTTCCGGCGGCACCACGCCGGGCAGGAAGCGTGAATATTGCGGCGCGGATTTGAGGCTGGTGTTGAGGAACCACAGGAGCTGGCTGCCGACGCGGCGTCCTTCCTCGTCGCTGTCGCCGACATAGACGAGCGCGGCATAGGCGAAATTGTCGGTCGTGACCTTGGGCAGGCCCGCCTCCGCGCGCGCCTTGCGATGCGCCTGGAACGCGCGCCGCGTGCCCTCCGGCCCGCGCAGCACCAGCACATGCACCATGCCGCGCCGCCCGACCTCGGAAGCGGTCTCGGGATCGCCGGTGGCCGACCACATCCGGGGATGCGGAAGCTGCCAGGGCCGCGGCCAGATATTCACGTGGCGATGGGTGAAGTGCTTGCCCTCCCAACTGAACGGCCCGTCCTGATGGGTGAGCGCCTTGGTGATGAGGTCGATCGCTTCCCAGTAGCGCTCGATATTGTTCACCGGGTTGGCGTTGTTGGACGCCATCTCGGTGCCGCCCGACTTGACGAAGCCGATCTCGAGCCGGCCGCGCGAGATGACGTCGGCGGTGGCGTATTCCTCGGCGATCCTGACCGGGTCCTTGCGCAGCGATACCAAGGTGCCGAGGCTCAAAATGCGCACCTTGCGCGTCTGGCGCGCGAGGATGCCGACCAGAAGCGGATTGGCGCCCAGGAGCGAATTGATCCCGGCATGATGCTCGACCGCGAGCACGTTGAGGCCGAGCTCGTCGCACAACAGGAACTCGTCGATCACTTCCTCGAACAGGTTGGCCGCGATCGCCGGATCGCAATAGCGGTTCGGCAGGCTGGCGCGCACCGAGTCCGCCGCGTTCAGCACCTCCTGCGGCACCGAGGGATAAGGGATCTCGCATTGCCACCACGCGTCCATCGTCTCTCCCTCCCGCTCAGCCCTCGAGGAACGCCGTCACCGCGTCGACGAACGCGTCGGGCCGCTCGATCTCGGGACGGTGGCCCGCTTCGTCGATCAGCGCGAAGCGCGCGCCGGGAATGAGATCGCACATCGCCTTGCCGTAGGACGGCGCAACGATGCCGTCGCTCGAGCCCCACACCACGAGCGTCGGCACGGCGATGCGCGGGAGCCAGTCCTTGAGGCGCGGGTTGTGCATGTAGGGATGCCAGCCATAAAGGCAGAGCGCGTCCCAATTGCGCGCGCGGCGCACGATCGCCTCGTCGGCCATGGCGTTGTAGTCGGGTGCCCAGCGCGCAGGATCGTGCCAGCTCCGCCGCTCGACCTCGGCAGGCGCGGTATTGAAGACGTCGAGGATGTCCGGCGTCTCGCGGCCGCTGACCTTGATGCCGAGCGCATCGACCAGGATGAGCCGGTCGATGCGCGGCGAGCCCATCACCGCAAGCTCCGCCGCGAGCCAGCCGCCGAACGAGAAACCCATCACAGTGATCTTCTCGTCCGGCAGCGCATCGAGCACGTCGAGATAAAGCCGTGTCAGGTCATAGATGGTCTCGAACCCGTCCGGGCGCGGCGATAGGCCGAAGCCCGGATGCGACGGCGCGACGATGCTGCGGCGCCTTCCCAGCAGCTCGACGAAGCGCGCCCGCGGATCGACGGTCTGGAACCCGTGCAGCAGAAGGAGCGGCTTGCCCGAGCCGCATCGCACGACCTCGAGCTCCCATCCGCGCGCCGGCAGACGCTCCATTTTTGCGTCGTTCATGGCCGCCATGCTGCCTTGCCTTCCGCGCGGCGTAAAGCCCGTGCGTCCTTCGACTGCGCGCTTCGCGCTCCGCTCAGGATAAGGTACAGTTTTCGCCTCATCCTGAGCTGAGCGAAACGTAGTCGAAGGACGCAGGATGAGATTTCCGCTTTCGCCGGCTGGTCACGGGGTTGCGACATGAAGATCTGGTATTTCAGCGAGAACGCCTATCCCTACCTGCCGACGCCCGAGACCTACGACTCCGTGCGCGTCGATCTCCCCAACAAGCATTACGACCCGGTGAAGGGCGCAGCGCTCTACGACCGTTTCATCGACGAGTGGGTGCTCGCCACCGAAGAGGGGCTGGAGATCATGATGAACGAGCATCATCAGACTCCGACCTGCGTCGACCCGGCGGCGCCCCTGGTCTTGGCGGCGCTCGCTCGCGTGACGCGCAAGGGCCGCATCCTCATCCTCGGCAACCCGATCGCCAATCGGCGCCAGCCGGTGCGCGTGGCCGAGGAGATGGCGCTTGCGGACGTGCTGTCGCACGGCCGCGTCGAGGTCGGCTTCGTGCGCGGCGTCCCGTTCGAGATCGCGCCCGCCAACAGCAATCCCGTCTACATGAACGAGCGCCATTGGGAGGCACTCGACCTCATCGTCAAGGCCTGGACCTCGCATGAAGGCCCGTTCAGCCACGAGGGGCGCTTCTATCACGCACGCCGCATCAACATCTGGCCGCGCCCCTATCAGCAGCCGCATCCGCCCGTCTGGGTCAGCACCACGACGCCCAGCGGCGCCGCGCGCGTCGGCGGGCGCGGCTACGTGCAGGCGACCTTCCTCACCGGGTTCCGCGCCACCCCTGCGGTGTTCGAGGGCTATCGCGGCGGCTGGCGCGAGGCCGGGCGCGGCGACGACGTGCCGTCCGACCGGCTCGCCTATGCCGCCTTCGTCTATGCCGCCGAGACCGAGGCCGAGGCGCGCGAGCATGCGCAGGCGCTGCTGTGGCACATCGCCATCAACAAGATCTCGCCGCCCTTCACCAACCCGCCGGGCTATGCGTCGGTTGCGACCGCGGCGCAGATGATGCGCGCCGGCGTCGCGGGGCGCACCTTCCCGCCCGTCACCACGGTCGACCAGGCGATCGAACTCGGCATCATGTTCGCCGGGACGCCCGAGCAGGTTTACAAGCAGATCGCCCGCTTCCACGATCATGTCGGCGGCTTCGGGCACCTCTTGGTGATCGGCCAGTCGGGCTTCCTCGACCACGAGAACACGGTGCGCGGCATCAAGACGCTGGCGCGCGAAGTCTATCCCCGCCTCAAGCAGGATTTCCCGGACGCCGCACCCGCGCGCTAGTTCCTGGCGTATTGGCGCAGAATCGTCCCGCGGGTCCCGGCGCCGAAGCTTTTCGTCAACGCAGGCTGAAGACGAGCAGCTGGTCGGTCACCGGGCCGCCGCCGCAGCCGATCGCGCCCGCGGCGAAATACGCATAGCGTCCGACCGCGGCGGCGCCGAACGCGTGCCGCGCCGCGGGCAATTGCGTCAGCGTGCGCCAGTTTCCGGTATTGGGATCGTAGGCCTCGTTCTCATCAAACGGTTCGCCGCCGGCGTTGCTGCGCGACGGGTCGAGCTTCTTGCACTCGCCGCCGGCATAGAGAACGAGACCATGATAAAGGACGGCCGCGCCGCTGCTGCGCGCCGTCGGAAGCGGCGCGGCGGCGGTCCAGCGGTCGGTCGCGGGATCGTAGACGTCGTGCAGGTTGGTGTTGTCGGTGGTGTTGGCGGTGCGCCCGCCGATGACGTGAATCTTGCCGCCGACGGCGACCACGCCGATATGGTCGCGCGGCGTCGGCAGCGGCGCCGCCGAACTCCATTTGCCGGTCACGGGATCGTAGACCTCGTGCGTGCCGACCGTCACCTTGTCGAGCCCGCGCCCGCCGATCGCGTGGAGCTTGCCGCCGACCACGGCCACGCCGACCGAGCCGCGCGGGCTGCTCAACGGCGCGATCGGCTGCCAGCTGTCGCTCGCCGGATCGTAGACGAAGCACAGAACCACCGCGCCGACATGGACGATGTTGGTGAAGCCGCCGATGGCGTAGAGCCTGTGCCTCAATCCTGCGACGCCGATATGGCTCTGCCCGTGCGGCAGCGGTGCGCGGTCGCGCCAGCGATCGGTCGCGGGGTCGTATTCCTGGTTGAGCGGGGAATCGAAGCGGCCCAGCGCGGTGCCGCCGAGCACGTAGATCTTGCCGTCGAGCGCCGCCACGCCGACCTCGTTGCGCTGGGTCGGAAGCGACGCCCGGGTCGACCAGGTCCCGCGATCGGCGGTCTGCGCCAAGGCGGCGACGGCGAATCCTACGACGATCGCGGCGACCGCGCCAACCACGACATGCTTCATGCCTGTCTCCCTTGATGGCGCCTAGACGCCTCCGCCCTCGACCGCGTGGCCTTCCGCGCGCCAGCGCAGCATGCCGCCCGCAAGGTTGGCGATGTCGGTGAAGCCCGCTTGCTTGAGGATGTTGACCGCCTGGGCCGAGCGGCTGCCGGCGCGGCACACCGCGACGATCGGGCGGTCGCGCGAAAGCTCGCCGGCGCGCGCTGCAACCTCGCCCAGCGGGATCAGGATCGCGCCGTAGATGTGGCCGAGCGGGCCGGCGAATTCGTCCTTCTCGCGCACGTCGAGGATTTGCAGCGGCCCGTCATATTCCTCGAGCGTTTGCGGCTGGATTTCCCAGATGCCGGCGAAGGTGAAGGTGAGCGGCGCCCAGCCGGGATCGGCGGCGACGAAGCGGTCGTTCTCCGGCCGGCCGCATTTGAGGTTGGCCGGCACTGCGACGTCGATCTGCTTCGGGTGCGCGAGCTTCAGATTCGCCATATGGCCGGTGAAGTCGCCTAATCCGATCGCGCCGCCGAGCCGCGGATTGAACCGCTTCTCCTCGGCGACGCTGGTGACGGTGAGGCCGCGATAATCGTGCGCGGGATAGAGCAGGCATTCGTCCGGTAGCGTGAAGATCTGCTCGCGCACCGAGCGGAACATGGCAGCGGCGTCGCCCTCCTGGAAATCGGTGCGCCCGGTGCCGCGGATCAGCAGGCAGTCGCCGGTGAACGCCATGCTGCGATCGTCGAGCACATAGGTGACGCAGCCGCCGGTATGGCCGGGCGTGGCGCGCACGACGAGGCGGCGGTCACCGAACGCAATCTCGTCGCCGCCGGCGAGATAGCGGTCCGCGCCCGCGGCGCTGCTGGCCCGCGCAAGGGCGATGAAGCTGCCGAGCCTGCGCTTCAAGAGCCACGCGCCGGTGACGTGATCGGCATGGACGTGGGTCTCGAGCGTCCACAGAAGCTTGAGTTCAAGCTCGGCGATGAGCGCGGCGTCGCGCCGCACCTGCTCGAACACCGGATCGATCAGCACCGCCTCGCGGGCGCGCGCGTCGGCGAGCAAATACGTGTAGGTCGAGGATTGCGGATCGAAGAGCTGACGGAAGATCATGGCGCGAGGGATTCTATCCGACCTTCCCCGGAGAATCGACCCCCGAGCCGCGCGCGAACATCCTGCGCCCATTCGACTTCGCTTCGCTCCGCTCAGGGTGAGGTAGAATTTTCGCCTCATCCTGAGCGGAGCGAGCAAAGCTCGCGCAGTCGAAGGACGCACGGGCCGAAGTCCAGCCCATCGCGATTGCCGCAGGTGGTCAGGACCGCTAGTCTGACGTGCTGCCTCGGCTCACGGATCGGACTAGAGTGATGGACCACAATCCGCATCTCGCCAGCGCTCGTCGCGCCCATGACGACAAGGGCACCGACGCTGGCATCGAGCGTCCCGACCGGGTCGAGAACATTGCCTGGCAGACGCGCGAGGCCGCGCCGACGGCAGAGGAAAGCGCTCTTGCCGACGCGCTCCAGTCCATCTTCGCCGAGGAAATCTACGAGCTTTCGCGCGTCGTCGAGCGCCTCAATCGCCTCGGCGTCGCGGCGCCCGCGGGCGCGGCGCACTGGACCGAGGATTTATTCCGCGCCCACCTGCACCAGCTCGGGCGCTGAGCATGCAAGCGCCGCGTCTCGAGTTCCGGCACGTCACCAAGCGCTTTGCCAAGTCGGGCACGCGCGGCGAGATCGTGGTCGCGGTCGCCGATGTGAGCTTCGCCGTTGCGGACGGCGAGGTCGTGTCGCTGATCGGGCCTTCCGGCTGCGGCAAGAGCACGCTGCTGACGCTCGGCTCCGGCCTCGATGCGCCGAGCGAGGGCGAGGTGTTCGTCGATGGCGAGCGCGTGACCAGGCCCAATCCGCACGTCGCCTTCATGCTGCAGAAGGATCTGCTGCTGCCATGGCGCACCATCCGCGAGAATGTCGAGTTCGGGCTCGAGATCCAGGGCGTCGCCGCGGCACAGCGTCGCGAGCGCTCGGCGGCGCTGCTCGCCACTTGCCGCATCGCCGATTTCGCCGGGCATTATCCCTATCAGCTTTCGGGCGGCATGCGGCAGCGGGCGGCGCTGGCGCGCACCCTCGCTGTCGATCCGACCGTGCTCTTGCTCGACGAGCCGTTCTCGGCGCTCGATGCGCAGACCAAGATGGTGCTGCAGCAGGACCTCGCTCGCACCATCCGCGACGCCGGCAAGACCGCACTCTTCATCACCCACGATTTGGTGGAAGCGGTGGCGCTCTCGGACCGCGTGCTGGTGATGAGCGCGCGTCCCGGCCGCATCATCGAGGAGATCGCGATCGACCTCCCGCACCGCGACGATTGCATGCGCCGGCGCGAGCTGCCGGGCATCGGCCATTACGTGCCGCGATTGATGTCGCTCCTGCATGTGCGTGAGGCGGCGGTCTAGGCGAAGGGACGAGGAGAAAGACATGAGGAGCTACGCCGCGCTTTCGACATTTGCGATCCTCGCTGTGGCGCTCGCCGCCGGCGCTGCGGGCGCGGCCGAGAAGGTCACGTACCTGCTGCCGGCGCCGGCTTTCCTGCCCGCGTTCGGGCCGTGGATGCTGGCGAAGCAGCGGGGATATTTCGCGCAAGAAGGGCTCGACGTCGATTTCGAGGCGGCCAAGGGCGGCGCCGATTCCGCCAAGCAAGTGGGCGCCGGCAACGCCGTCATCGGCGGCGCGATCGGCGACACGCCGATCATCGTCCGCGCCAACGGCGTGCCGGTGAAATCGGTGGCGCTGCTAGGCGGCGGCGGCCTCATGCAGCTCGTGCTGCACGAGGACTCGCCGATCAAGGGCCCCGAGGATCTGAAGGGCAAGACCGTCACCGTGATGGCCTATCAGGACACGACCTATTACGCGCTGCTCGGCATGCTGGCCAAGGTGGGCCTCACCAAGAACGACATCAACGCCCAGGCGGTCGGTGCCACCAACATCTGGAAGCTGTTCGTCGCGGGCCAGGCCGACGCCATGGCCTCGGTGCCGGACTGGATCGTCGACGCGACCGAGGCCGGCGCCAAGGTCAAGGTCATCCCCGCCGATAAGTATTTCCAGAGCATGGCGCAGGTCGTGGTGGCCTCCGACCAGACCATCAAGGAGAAGCCCGAGCTTATCCGCAAGCTGGTGCGCGCCACCATCCACGGCGTCAAGGACATCATGGACGACCCGCAGCGCGCGGCCAAGGACTACGTCAAGGCGGTGCCCGAGCGCGCCGGACAGGAACGTCAGATGGGCCGCGTCTTCGAGCTTTACGACCAGTATGTCTATCCCGGGCAGAAGGTGCTCGGCGAGATGGACGAGGCGCGCCTCGCCAGCCTTCAGGATTTCTACGTGAAGCAAGGGATCGTCGAGAAGGCGACGCCGGTGAAGGACCTCTACACCAACGAATTCGTCAAGTGATGGCACTCGAGGCGGCATCGCGGCCGAGGACCGGGCAAGACGCGCCGGCATGGAGCCGGCTCGCCCGCCTCGTGGGCCGCCGCGAGACCGCCGGCACCGCCGCCGTCTTCGTCCTGTTCCTCACCGCCTGGCAATGGGGACCGCCGGCGCTCGGCATCCCGTCCTATATCGTGCCCACGGCGTCGGAGTGCTGGTTCGAGTTCCTGCGCATGATGATGCGCGACCGGCTCGTGCTCCATGTCGGCGTTACCGCGCTCGAGGTGGCGGTGGGGTTCGGGCTCGGCGCGCTGCTCGGCATGGCGTCGGGATATGTGCTCGGCATGTCCGCGACCGCAGAGATCGTGCTGTCGCCCTATATCCTGGCGTTGCAGATCGCGCCCAAGGTGGCGTTCGCGCCGCTTTTCGTCATGTGGTTCGGCTTTACGGTATATCCCAAGATCCTGGTGGCGGTGCTGATCGTGTTCTTCCCGATCATGGTCAACGTGCTGACCGCGATCCGCACGGTCGACCGCGACCTGATCAACCTCGCGCGCTCGTTCACCGCGACCCGGTTCCAGGTGTTCCGCAAGATCGAGTTCCGCGCGGCCATGCCGCCGCTCTTCGCGGGCTTGCGCATCGGCTCGACGCTTGCCGTCATCGGCGTCGTGGTGGGCGAGCTGGTGGGCGGCAATCTGGGCCTGGGCTATCTCTTGAGCTATGGCGAGGGCGCGGCCGACACGCCGATGGTGTTCGTCACCATCATCCTGCTGACCTTGATCGGCATCGCGGCCTATCTCGCGGTGACGTGGCTCGAGGCCCGCGTGCTGCACTACATCCCGGCGCGCGTCACGGGCGCCGAGGGCATCTGAGCGGAGGAGCCATGGCGACATCTCCGTCCCACGACGCGGCCGCCGAAGCGCTGGTCAATCGCGGCCTCCGCAATCTGTGGTATCCGGTGGCGCCGAGCTGGCTGGTGCATCGCGCGCCGGCGGGCTTCACGCGGCTGTCGGAGCGCATCGTCCTGTGGCGCGACGAGGCGCGCCATGTCCACGCGCTCGAGGACCGCTGCCCCCACCGCGGCGCGCGCCTGTCGCTCGGCTGGAATCTCGGTGACCGGGTCGCCTGCTGGTATCACGGCATCGAGATCGCCGCCGACGGCACCGTCATGCGCGTCCCGGCGCAGCAATCATGCCCGCTCGAAGGCCAACGCTGCGTCAAATCCTATCCGGTCGAGGAGCGCAACGGCGCGATCTTCGCCTGGTTCGGCGACGCGCTCCACCCCGAGCCCGCGCCGCTTGTCCTGCCGGAGGAGCTGGCGTCGGCCGAGTGGAGCAGCTTCCTCTGCACCGCGCATTGGAAATGCAACTATCGCTATGCGATCGAGAACGTGATGGACCCGATGCACGGGGCCTATCTCCACGCCGCTTCGCACTCGATGGCGATGGGCGACAAGTCGGCGGTGATGCGCATCGTTGCCACCGACACGGGCTTCAATTTCGAGAAGGTCGGCCAGCGCGGCGTCAATTTTGATTGGGTCGAATGGGGCGAGAGCGGCGGCGCCTGGATGCGGCTCGCCATCCCCTACCGCAAGGATGCCGGCCCCGGCGGCAATTTCTTCATCGTCGGCTTCGTCACGCCGGTCGACGAGCGCAACTGCCGCGTCTTCTTCTGGCGCTGCCGCAAGGTCGAGGGCTGGGAGCGCGACGTGTGGCGCTTCCTCTACAAGACCCGTCTCGAAGGGCTGCACTGGGAGGTGCTGGAGCAGGACCGCGTCGTGCTCGAGGCGATGGAAGACGATGCGCGCGAGCACGAATTCCTCTATCAGCACGACACCGGCATGTCGCGCGTGCGCCGCCGCTTGCGCCAGCTCGCCGACGCGCAGGTCGCGGCGATCGCGGCGGCGCAATGAGCCTGCTCGCCGGCAAGCGCATCCTCGTCACCGGCGCCGCGCGCGGCCTGGGCCGCGCCTTCGCGCAAGCGGCGGCCGGCGCCGGCGCACGTGTCGTCGTCGCCGACCGGCTCGAGGTTGAGGGACGCGCCGCCGCCGCCGCGATCGGACACGAGACGGAATTCGTGCCGATCGATCTCGCCGAGCCCGGATCGGTCGAGCGTGCCGTCACCGTCGCCGCCGAGCGAATGGGCGGCATCGACGGGCTGGTGAACAACGCCGCGATCGCCACCGGCATCGGCGGCAAGGGCTTCGAGGAGATCGACATCGCCACCTGGGACCTGGTGATGGATGTGAACATCCGCGGCACCTGGCTCGTCACCCGCGCTGCGGCGCCGCATCTGCGCCGCGCGGGAAACGGCAAGATCGTCAATGTCGCCTCCGACACCGCGCTGTGGGGCGCGCCGCGGCTCCTGCACTATGTCGCGAGCAAGGGCGCGATCATCGCCATGACCCGCTCGCTCGCGCGCGAGTTGGGGCCCGACGGCATCGCCGTCAACGCGATCGCGCCCGGCCTCACCATCGTCGAGGCGACCGAGTACGTTCCCGAAGAGCGCCACCGCCTCTATGTCGAGAACCGCGCCATGAAGCGACGGCAGATGCCGGAGGACGTGGTGGGTGCGGTCCTGTTCCTGCTGTCGGACGCCGCCGATTTCGTCACCGGCCAGCTTCTGCCGGTCAACGGCGGCTTCGTGATGAATTGATGAAGGAGAGCGAGCATGAGTTCCGCCGCAAGCAAGCCCAATAGCCTCGAGGCCACGCTGAAGCGCCGCATCGCCCGGCTCGAGACCCGCACCTATGACTGGGACGCGCTCAAGTTCCAGGCCGACTTCGACAAGAAATACCGCCGCGCGCAGCTGCGCTATGTCGGCACCGGCGGCACCGGCGTCGCCGACGACGACAACGCGGTTGCGGCCGAGCATTTCACCTTCTCGACCATGCTGCTGCCGGCCGGCTGCGAGGGGCCGCTCCACGTCCACGCGGACGTCGAGGAAGTTTTCTTCATGATGCGCGGCAGCATCGTCCTCATGTTCGAGAAGGACGGAGAGACCTGGGAGACGGAATTGGGCGAGCGCGACCTGTGCTCGGTGCCGGCTGGGGTCTATCGCGGCCTGCGCAACGAGGGCGACGAGGACGCGCTGATGTGCGTGATGCTGGGCGCATCGAAGCCAGCGACCCCGACATATCCCCCCGACCATCCGGTGGCGAAGCTCAAGCGCAAGTGAGAGAGCGGGAGCCGCCGCCATGAAGATCATGATGTTCCATCTCATGCCCTATCAGGGATTGCCCGATGCGGTAGTGGACGGCAACAAGAACTATTGGGTGACCTTGCCCAATAACGAATACGATCCGGCCACGGGCCACGCCCTCTACAACCGCTATCTCGACGAGCTCGAGCTGTGCGACGAGCTGGGCTTCGACGGGATCATGGTCAACGAGCATCACCAGACGCCCTACTGCCTGATGCCGTCGCCGGTCGTCACCGCGTCGTGCCTCGCGCGCCGCACCAAGCGCGCCAAGATCGCGATCATGGGGAGCGCCTTCTGCCTGCGCGACCATCCGCTCACGCTCGCCGAAGAGCACGCCATGCTCGACACCATCACGGGCGGCCGGCTCATCAGCGGCTTCGTGCGCGGCATCGGCGCAGAGTATTCCAATTTCGGCGTCAACCCCGCGCGCTCGCACGAGCGCTATGCCGAGGCGCACGATCTCGTCGTGCAGGCCTGGACCCGGCCCGGCCCCTTCGCCTTCGAGGGCAAGCACTATCACTACGAATACGTGAACGTGTGGCCACGGCCGTTCCAGAAGCCGCATCCGCCGATCTGGGTTCCATCGCAGGGATCGAGCGAAACGATCGAGTTCGCCGCGCACCCCGACCGTAAATACGTCTACATGCAGAACTTCAACCCGTTCAGCGCGGCGGTACGCTATTTGAACGAATATCGCGAAGTGGCACAGGCGCGCTTCGGCTACCAGGCGAAGAGCGACCAGCTCGCCTGGGCCGCGCCGTGCTATGTCGCGGCGACCGACCAGCAGGCCATGGACGAGGCGCGCGAGCCCATAGAGTTCCTGTTCAACAAGGCGCTCAGGATGCCGGCTGGGATGTTCTTCCCGCCCGGCTATACCTCGCACGACTCGATGAAGCGCGTCATGGCCGGCAAGAGCGCGATCATGGGCGCGAAGCGCACGGTCGAGAATCTCGCGGCGCAGGGCGTCATCATCGTCGGCAGCCCGGCGACGGTGCTGAACCGCATCCGCGAGTGCCACCGCCAGTTGGGCTTCGGCAGCTTCACCGCGCTCCTGCAGTTCGGCACGCTGTCGGCCGCGTTGACCGAGCGCAACATCCGCCTGTTCGCGCGCGAAGTGATGCCGGCCCTCCAGGCGCTGGGCGACGAAAGCTATGCCGGCTGGGAGCGGGCCAAAGTCGCCGCCGACGCGTGAACGCTAGGTCCCGGCGACGAGCGCGGCGATGGCGTCGAGCACCGCTTCCGGCTTCTCGACATGCGGCGAGTGCGCCGTGCCCGCGACCATGACGACCGTGGAGCCGGGAATGAGCGCCTGGAACGCGGCCGCATAGTCGGGCGGAATGATCCCGTCGCGGTCGCCCCACACGATCCGCGTCGGGACCGCGATGCGGTGCATCCATTTGCGCAGATGCGGATTGAAGAAGCGCGGCTGCCACGCGAGCCGCGCCGCCGCCACGCGGTTGAGCGCGAGCTGCTCCTGCATCGCCGGCGTGAGCGACATCGCGAGCTGCATCTCGATCATCTTGGGGTCGGCGAAGGCCGCGCGCACCACATCCTCGCGGTCCATCACCAGAATATCCGCGATCGGCTTGCCCTTGATGCGAATGCCGGCGGCGTCGATCAAGGTCAGCGTCTTGAGCCGCGCGGCCGAACGCACCGCCAGCTCGCACGCGATCCAACCGCCCATCGAATGTCCGACCAGATGGACCCCGTCGAGCCCGAGCGCGTCGATGAGGTCGAGATAGAAATATGCCAAGTCGCCGACTTCGTCGAGCCAGTCCGGCGTCGAGGAGCGGCCGAAGCTCGGATGATCGGGCGCGATCACCTCGAACCGGTCGGAGAGCGCGTCGAAGAAGCGCAGCCAGCCGGGGAATCCGTTGGCGCCGTGGAGGAAGAGCAGCGGCGCCCCATGCCCCGCGCGGCGCAGCAGCAGGCGGCAGCCGTCGAGCTCGAGGATGGACTCGGTCGGTTGGGCCATGTCCGCTACGCCGCCACGTTATCCATGATCGCTCCCCCGGCCCGTCGCCGGATTCGACCGGGTTATGCTAGTGTTGTCAATCGATGCGCGGAGAGGGACACCATGAAATTCGGCTATTTCACCTTGAGCGACAACCACTACACCAACAACACGCGGACCCCCAACGCCCTCGTCATGGATATCGTCGACGAGGCGCTCTACGCCGAGACGTTGGGCTACAATTCGGCCTGGCTCGGCGAGCATCATTTCAACTCGCTCGGCATCCTGTCCTGCCCCGACATCGCGCTCGCCTATATCGCCGCCCGCACCAAGCATATCCGCCTCGCGCCCGCGGTCACGGTGCTGCCGATCCACCATCCGATCCGGGTCGCCGAGCAATGGGCCACGCTCGACCTCCTGAGCGGCGGGCGCGTCGATTTCGCCACCGGGCGCGGCTACGACCGCGGGGAATACCTGCCCTTCAAGGCGCCTTTCGACGACAACACCACCGCCTTCGCCGAGGGGCTCGATGTCCTCAACCGGCTGTGGTCGAGCGACCAGCCCATTTCGCATCACGGCAAGTATTACGACTTCGACAACGTCGCGATCACGCCGCAGCCCGTGCAGCGGCCCATCCCGATCGGCATCGCGTCCTTCTCGCGTCCCACCATCGAGCTCGCCGGCCGCTATGGCTTCGGCCTCGTCATCGCCGCCTTCGCCGCGACCATCACCCTGGGCGGCGTGGCGCAAGCGGTGGGCTATTACCAGGAAGCCTGCGCCAAGAATGGCAAGAAGCCCGGCCGGATGGTGTCGAGCTATTTCATCCATTTCGCCGACACGCCGGAAGAGGAGCGCGCGGCGCGCGAGCGGCAGTTGCGCTATTCGCGGGAATGCGGCGGCGCGGTCTCGCCCGGCACCCGCGACACCGCGCCCAAGAGCTACGACTACTATCACGATTTCAAGGACAAAATGCGCAGCGCGGGGCCGGAGAAACTCGACTCGCGCGCGGTGCTGCTCGGCAAGTCGCCGCAGATCATCGACACGCTCAAGACCATGGAGGCGCTGGGCTTCGACGAGATCATCCTCTACTTCAATGTCGGCCTGAAGCCGCATTCGCAGGTCAAGGACGAAATGGCGCGCTTCATGGCGGAGGTGGCGCCGTCCTTCGCGGGCGCTTATACTTGATAGAGATACGCCCCTCTGCGGCAGGAGATTCCGACCATGGCGACGATGACTTCGCTTTCCGAACGGGCCGACGAGCTCGAGCTGAAGATGAGCGACGAGCTCGACGTGCTCCTCACCAAGTCGGCGCTCGCCAACATGGAGGATGGAAATCTCGGCGCCGTCGGCATGGGCATCGACAATCTAAGGGCGCATCCCGGCAAGCTGTTCCTGATCGGCGACGATCCGCGCCTCCCCAAGATGCCGGAAAAGCCGACCTTGATGGATTTCTTCAAGTACCGCGCCCGCGGCAGCAACCACCTGCTGCAGAGCGGCATGCACGCCTTGAAGGCCGGCATGCCCGAGACCACGATCACCGCCTGCCTGCTGCACGACATCGCCAACGGGTTCTTCCTCAAGAGCGACCACGGCTATTGGGGCGCGCAGCTGATCGAGCCCTATGTCAGCGAGGAAGTGAGCTGGGCCATCCGCGCACACCAGGCGCTGCGCTTCTTCCCCGACGAGTCGGTGGGATATTCCTACCCCGCGCTCTACACCGCCTATTTCGGCGCCGACTACGTGCCCGACGACTACATCCAGCAGGCCTACTCGAAGGCGCGCGCCCACAAATGGTACATGACGTCGCGCATGATCACGGTGCACGACATCTATTCCTTCGACCCCAACGCCAAGGTCAGCTGGGAGCCGTTCGTCGACATCCTTGGCCGCAACTTCCGCGACCCGCCCGAAGGGCTGGGCTACGACAACAGCCCGGTCGCGCATATGTGGCGCACCATCCGGCGTCCGACCAAGTATCTCTGAGGCGCGTCAACGCCATCGGTCCAGGCGAAACCGCCGTGCGTCCTTCGACTACGCTTCGCTCCGCTCAGGATGAGGAGAAATTTTACCTCATCCTGAGCGGAGCCCCGAAGGGGCGTAGTCGAAGGACGCACGGCATCTCCGCGACGTAAATCTAACGCGCTTTGACGTGCTCCAGGAAGTGGAGCACGTCCTGGGTGAACTGCGCCGGGTCCTGCAGGAACGAGAAGTGGCTGACGCCGGGCTCGAGGAGCAATCCGGCCTCGGGGATCTGGCTCGCCATGAACTCGGTGTTCTCGCGCTTGATCGCCTCGTCGTGGTCGGCGTCGACGATCCAGGTCGGAACCGTGATGGCGCGGAGCTGCTCGGCGGTGAAATTCGGCTGGGTCGCCCACATCTTGCCGATCTGGTCGAGGAAGGGCTTGTAGTCGCGTGGCGTCGGCGACAATTTTTCGTATTCCTTCTCGGCGCGCGCGATATAGGCGTTGAAAACCGGGCTCTTGTCGATGTCGGCGACGCCGCTCGGGTCGGAATTGGCGGCGAACGCGAACAGCTTCGTCAGCCGCTCGGGATGATGGATGGCGATGTCGAGGCCCAGGATCGCGCCGTCGCTCCAGCCGACGATCGCGGCCTTGCGGATTTTCAAGCGATCCATCAGCGCCAATACGTCCGACGCCATCAAATCATAGCCGAAGGGTTGCGCGTCGCGGGTGCTGCGCCCGTGGCCGCGGCTGTCCATGACGATGACGCGATAGCGCTTCGCCAGCGCCGGCACCTGGTTGCCCCAGTAATTAGCGTTCGCGAGTCCGCCATGCAGCAGGATCACGGGCTCGCCCCGGCCGAACTCGGCGTACCAGATGCGGATGCCGTTGACCGAAGCGGTGCCGCTCTGCGCCGCCTTGGGCAAAGTCGGCGTCGGCGGCAGGGTCATCCATGGCGGCTCGGCCCAGGCCGCGCGCGACGCGAGCGCGGCGACGAGGCAAACAAGGATCGCGAAGCGGCGCATGCGCTATTCGGCGAGGTAGAAGTAGCCCACCTTGTTGTTGGAGGGCGAGCCGAACCACATCCGTCCCTGGTCGTCGAGATAGAACTCGCGCATCGAGTTCTCCGATTGCGGCACCGGGTATTGCGTGACCTTGCCGGTCGCGGGATCGAGCCGCCCGACATAGTCCATGTGCTCGGACGAGAACCAGATGCGGTGATCGCGATCGATGCCGAGCGCATAGGGCGACGCCTCGGGGCCGGGCAGGTCGTACTCGGTGAAGCGCTCGGTCTTGGGATCGAAATGGCCGAGCTTTCCCGCTACGAACTCGCAGAACCACACCGTGCCGTCGCTGTCGATCTGGATGCGGCGCGGGAAGGCCTTGGCGGTCGGCACCTGCCACTTGGTCACGTGCAGGGTCTGGGGATCGATCTTGCCGATCTCGCCCTGCGGCGTGAATTCGGCGAACCACACCGTGGCGTCGCTGGCGAGTGCGATGCCGTAGGCGGACGGGACCTCGGGGACCGGGGTGAACTTGCCGGTCTCGTTGTTGTAGCGCGACAGCGGGCCGCCGGTGGACCAGACGTCGCCGTTGGGCGCGACGCGCAGCGTGTGCTTCGAGCCGCCGCCCAGCGTGTTCTCCTTGCCCGGCAGATAGGCGTCCTGGAACTCGGTGATCTTCTGCGTCCCCGGGTCCCAGCGACCGATCTTGTTGGAGCCCTGCTCGGTGAACCACACCGACCCGTCTTGCGCAGGCACCGCGGAGTGAATGGCCGCGGTCCCGATATTGGGCGCCTTGAATTCCTTCACCTCGCCGGTCTTGGGATCGAGCCGGCCGATCGCGTTGGCGTCGCCGTAGTAGGGAATCCAGTAGTGGCCGTCCTTGTCGGGGAAGGCGCTCCACGGCATGCGGTTGGGACCGGGCATGTCGTATTCGACATAGACGATCTTCATCGCCTCGTCGCCGAACGGCCCGAGCTTCACGTCGGCGTATTTCGGCAAGGTGGTCGGGTCCGGCAGCTTGGAATTGGGCCCGAACAGGTCGGTGAGATACTGGACCACGTCGGTCTCGTCCTGGTCGTTGAATTGCCCGACCGTGGCGAGGAAGAAATGCATCGACTGGACCATGTAGTCGACCAGCGCACGCCACTGGGTCTCGTCGTGCGGCGCGTTGGCCGCCATGCGGGTCTCGAACCCGTGGCAGGCAAAACATTTGGTGAACAGCGCCTTCTTGCCCTTCCCCTCGGGCAGCAGCACGCCACCCTGGTAGAGCGACAATTCGCTCCACGCGACCGGCGCCTTCGCGACCGCGAAGTCCATGGCGAGCGTTTGGTCGGCGGCGACGCTGGCACGGGAAGGCGCGTCGCCCTTGAGCCCGGTGGCCCTGGCCCAGACCTCGTAATCGCCGGCCGGAAGATTGGGCACGCGATAATGGCCCTGACGGTCGGACAGCACGCTGACCATCATCTTGGTCTGTGCGTTCTGCGCCTGCACGAACACGCCCGCGACCGGCGCCTGGTCCGGCCCCTTGACCGTGCCGCTGATCGTGCCGGCATTGGCGAGCGACGCGAGCACGACCAGCATCCCGGCTCCGCCCAAGCTCTTATCCATTCTGCGCATGATCGCCCCCGTCCGACGCCGATGCCGGAATTCTAGGCAAGACCGCGAAATTCGCAATGACCGAGCCGCGCCGGCCACCGTCCTCGGCAGAGACAGGACGCGATCCGGGCCTTATACTTTCGCGCGTGCGGAGACCCCGGCGCGCGTCCGGGCAACGGCGACAGAAGAATGGCAGGGGGATTTCGTTAGGCATGCCTAATAAAATCAGGGTGGCGATCGTTGGCGTCGGCAATTGCGCCAGCTCGCTCGTGCAAGGCGTGGAGTATTACCGCAATCGCCAGGCGGTGGCGCTCGACGGGCTCATGCACCCGTCGATCGGCGGCTATGGCTGCGCCGACATCGAGTTCGTCGCGGCCTTCGACGTCGACCGGCGCAAGATCGGCCGCCCGCTGGAGGAGGCGATCTTCGCCAAGCCCAACTGCACGCGCGTGTTCCAGAGCGCGCTGCCGGTCTCGAACGTGATCGTGCAGGCCGGGCCGGTGCTGGACGGCATCGCCGCGCACATGGCCGACTATCCCGACGACGTGGCGTTCCGCTCGGCCGAGCTCGAACCCACCGACATCGCCGCTGCGCTGCGCAAGTCGCGGGCCGAGGTGCTGCTGTGCTATCTGCCGGTCGGCTCGGAGCGGGCGGCACGGCATTACGCCCAGGCCTGCCTCGATGCCGGCGTCGGCATGGTCAACTGCATCCCGGTGTTTCTCGCCTCCGACCCGGAATGGGCGCGGCGCTTCCGCGACGCCGGCCTGCCGATCATCGGCGACGACGTCAAGAGCCAGGTCGGAGCGACCATCGTTCACCGCGCGCTGGCACGGCTTTTCGCAGACCGCGGCGTCGCGCTCGACCGCACCTACCAGCTCAACACCGGCGGCAATACCGATTTTCTCAACATGCTCGAGCGTGACCGCCTCAAGTCGAAGAAGCAGTCCAAGACCGAAGCAGTGCAGTCGCAATTGGACGGGCGGCTCGATTCGCGCAACATCCACGTCGGCCCGTCCGATTACGTGCCGTGGCAGCTCGACAACAAGATCGGCTTCATCCGCCTCGAAGGGCGCGGCTTCGGCGGCGCGCCGATTGAGATCGAGCTGCGCCTCTCGGTGCAGGATTCGCCCAACAGCGCCGGCGTCGTCATCGACGCGATCCGCTGCATCAAGCTCGCGCTGGAGCGCGGCGTGGCCGGGCCGCTGATCGGACCCTCGGCCTATTACATGAAGAATCCGCCGCGCCAGTTCCGCGACAGCGTCGCGCGCGAGGCGTGCGATGCCTTCATCGATGGCCGCGAATTCGATCTGCCCGAGGAGCTGGCGTCGCGCTCGGGCGTGGCGGACTGACCAGGAATGCGCAACCCGGATGAAGCAGCCGATCGAGACGGTGCTGTTTGATTTCGGCGGCACGCTCGACGCCGACGGATTGGCGTGGAAGGAGCGCTTCCATGCGCAGTACCGGGCCGAGGGGCTGGACATGACCCCGGAGTCTTTCGCCCGCGCCTTCTATGCCGCGGACGACGCGCTGGCGGGACGCCTGCCGCGCGACGCCGACCTTGCCGTCACCGTGCATCGCCTCGCCGCCGGCCTCGACCAGGAACTGGCACGGCGTGACGCAAGGCGCGTCGCGGAGCGCTTCCTGGCCGAGGCGGATGCCGCCTTTGCCCGGAACCGGCCCGTGCTCGAAGCGTTGCAAGCGCGCTATCGGCTGGGCATTGTCTCGAACTTCTACGGCAATCTCGAAGCGGTGTGCCGCGGCGCTGGCCTCGCGCCGCACTTCGCCGTCATCGTCGATAGCCACAAGGTCGGCGCGGCGAAGCCCGACGCGGCGATCTTTCGCGCCGCGCTCGAGCCGCTCGGCGCCCGGCCCGAGACGACGCTCCTGGTCGGCGACTCGCTGCCCCGCGACCGCGAGGGCGCGCGGCGCCTGGGCATGGGCTTCGTCTGGATCGCGCCCCGCGACGTGCGGGACGCCGCCGCCGCGGCGGGTGACGCGCTCGACCACCAAGCGATCGCGCGCCTCGGCGAGCTGGCGGAGTTGCTGATGTGACCGGCGCGGCCGCACACCAGATCCGGCGCGGCGGCATCATCGCCGCCGGCGAAGGCAGCCGCCTGCGCGGCCACGGCTTGAGCGGCAGCAAGCCCATGGTCCGGGTCCGCGGCCGTCCGCTCATTTCGCACGCGGTCGACCGGTTTCGCGCCGCCGGCATCCGCGCGCTCACGATCATCATCAACGAGGCGAGCGACGATTGCCGGCACTGGCTCGAGCACAACACCGGCGATCTCGACCTCGACCTGATCATGCGCACCACACCCTCGTCCTATGCCAGTTTCGCGCTGGTGGCGGGCCGGCTCGCCGGCGCGCCCGCCGTGGTCACGACCGTCGATACGATCATGCCGAGCGCGGATTTCCGCGGCTTCGTCGCCGCTTCTGCGCGCTTTCCCGACGACGCCGTGGTGCTCGGCCTGACCGATCTCGTCGATGACGAGGCGCCGCTATGGGCCGCGCTCGACCCGGGCGACGGACGCATCCGCCGCCTCGGCGGCGACGGCGGCCTCCATGTCACCGCCGGCCTTTACGTCCTGCCCGCGCGTCTTCCGACCGCGCCCGCCGCGGGCTTCGCGCGTCTGCGCGACTACCTCGACTGGCTGGTCTCCAGCGGCGCGCCGGTCCATGGTGTCGTCTTGCCGCGCGTCTTCGACATCGACCGGGCGCGCGACATCGCGGCGGCGGAGCGCGCGCGATGAGCGCGATGGAGACATGCTGGGGCATCTACCGCGAATCCGCGCATTCGCCCGGCCGCATCGATGACGACGCCGCGATCATGGAACGGGTCGGCGCGGCGCTTAAGGCGCGGGGATTCGCGGTCGCGCTCGTTGCCGCCAATGCGGCGGACGAAGCGCTTGCGCGCCCCGGCGCCAACATCTTCGCCATGTGCGAGCGGGGCGCGATCCTCGACCGGCTAAGCGCGGCGTGCCAGACCGGCGCGATCGTGGTCAACGCCCCGGACGCCATCCGCAATACCTATCGCTACCGCATGATCGAGCTGTTCGCGCGGCACCGCGTGTCCGCGCCGCCGAGCCAAGTCGTCGCCACCGACGCGCGCGAGCCGCCGCCCCGGGCCAGCGTTTGGGTCAAGCGCTATGATTTTCACGCGACGCAGCCCGACGACGTGATGTACGCGGCGTCGGACCAAGGCTGGCGCGAAGTGCTGCGGCGCTTCGCCGCGCGCGGCATCCCCTTCGTCGTTGTCCAGGAGCATGTGTACGGCGATTTGATCAAGTTCTACGGCGTGGGCGAGCGACCCTCGGCATGGTTCGAATGGTTCTACCACCGTGACAAGGGCATGATCGGACATGCCTTCGACGCGGCGCGGCTGCGCGAGGTAGCGCGCGGCGCCGCCGCGGCGCTGGGGGTCGAGATTTTCGGCGGCGACGCCATTATCCGGCCCGACGGCGAGCCGGTGATCATCGACCTCAATGCCTGGCCCAGCTATGCGCTCTATCGCGATCAGGCCGCCCAGGCGATCGCCGACCACCTCGCCAACCGCTTCCGGCGCCGCCCGCGCGTCGTCACGTCACGGGGTAACGAGCCATGAACGACTCCGAAGGCGACAACGGACGCCGCGTCGTGCCCGGCGCGCGATCGAAATCCGTCTACGACCGCGAGGCCAAGGCGATGGCGCCGGGGCTGCAATCGATCGCGCTTTATTCGCAGATCGCGGTCGACCGCGCCAAGGGCTGCATCATCACCGATGTCGACGGCAACGAGTATCTCGATTTCGTCGCCGGTATCGCGGTCGGAAGCCTGGGCCATTGCCATCCGCACTATGTCAGGCGCCTCAAGGAACAGCTCGATCGCGTCACCTTCGGCAGCTTTACCACCGAGACGCGCGCCAAGTTCCTCGAGCTGCTCGGCGCCGCGCTGCCCGAGGGCATGACCCACATCCAGCTCTTCTCCGGCGGCGCCGAGGCGGTCGAGGCCGCCTTCCGCCTCGCCAAGTCGGTCACCAAGAAATTCGAGTTCGTGGGATTCTGGGGCGGCTATCACGGCAAGACCGCGGGCGTCATCGGGCTGCTCGGCGGCTCCTACCGCAACCACCAGGGGCCGTTCCCGCCCGGGATGCATCTGTCGCCTTACGCCAATTGCTATCGCTGTCCGTGGAAGCTCGAATACCCGTCCTGCGGCCTCGCCTGCGCCGACCATCTGCGCAACGTGATCAAGCACGAGACGCAGGACGAGATCGCCGCCATCATCGTCGAGCCGATGCAGGGAACCGCCGGCAACGTCATTCCCCCCGACGACTTCATCCACGCCGTGCGCGAGATCGCCGACGAATGCGGCGCGCTGCTGATCGCGGATGAAATCCTCACGGGATTCGGCCGCACCGGAACCATGTGGGCGTCCGAGCAGTTCGGCCTCGCGCCCGACATCATGACCATCGGCAAGGGCATGGGCGGCGGCTTCCCGCTGAGCGGCGTCGCCTCCTCGCTCGAGCGCATGTCCGCGACGCCCTTCGGCGAGCCCAGCGGCAGCTCGTCGAGCTATGGCGGCAATCCGCTGGCCGCGGCCGCGGGCCTCGCCTCGATCGAAGCGATGCGCGACGAGCATCTCGTCGAGAATTCCGCCCGCGTCGGCGCGCTGATGCTGGATGCGCTGAAGCGGGTGCAGGAGAAGTACCGCTTCATCGGCGACGTGCGCGGGCGCGGGCTGATGATCGGCGTCGAGATGGTCGCCGACCGCAAGACCAAGGAGCCGCTCGACAAGAGCATCACCCGCGCGCTCTTCCACGAGGCGCTGGAACGCGGCCTCGTCACCATGTCGTACGCGCACGTGATCCGCATCAATCCGCCCCTGGTCATCACCGCGGACGAGGCGCTCAAGGGCGTCGACATCCTCGATCAATCCTTCGCCGCCATCGCGCGCCGCTTCCACCTCGATTGATAATGCGCGGCGCCTTCATCGGCTTCGGCAACGTCGCGGAGCAAGGCCACCTGCCGGGCTGGCGCACGCGCGGCGGTGTCGCGATGGTCGCCGCGACCGATCCCGCCGCATCGCGCCGGGGCGCGTTCCTCGCCGCGTGCCCCGACGGGCGCTGGTACGACACGGCGGACGCGCTCCTGGCCGGCGAGGCGCCTGACTTCGTCGACATCTGCGCGCCGCCGGGGAGCCACGCCGCACTCATCCACCGCGCGCTCGACGCCGGCCTCCACGTGCTGTGCGAGAAGCCCCTGGTCACGCGCGCCCCGGATGCGCTCGCAGTGGTCGAGGCGGCTGCCCAAGCCGGCAGAATCGTCCACACGGTCCACAACTGGCTCGAGGCGCCGATCTGCCGCAGGGTGTCGGCGCTCATAGCCGAGCGCGCGATCGGCGCGGTGCGGTCGATCGAGTGGCAGACCTTGCGCACCCGGCCGGCGTCGGCCGCGGATGGCGGAAGCAACTGGCGAGTCGATCCCGTGATCGCCGGCGGCGGCATCCTGTTCGATCACGGCTGGCACGCGCTTTACTGCGTGATGCGCTGGGCCGGTGGCGCGCCGGGCAGCGTGACAGCAACGCTGGAGACGCGCCGCTTCCACCAATGGCCGATCGAGGACACGGCAACGCTCGAGCTGCAGCACCGCGCCGTCGCCGCCCGCATCCATCTCACCTGGGCTGCCGACGAGCGCGCCAATCGCCTCGTCGTCGAGGGCGAGCGCGGCCGCATCCATGTCGCGGGCGAATTCGTCGTCGCCGAGCTCATGTCCGGCGAACGGCGCTTTCACTGCCCGCCCGCCTTGTCCGAAGGCTCGCATCATCCCGACTGGTTCGCGGGCGTGGCCGAGGACTTCCTCGCCGCGGCTTCCGGAAGCGGCGCATCGAACCTCGCCGAGGCGGTGCTGTGCGGGCGGATCATCGATCTGGCGCAGCGTTCGAGCGCGGCGGGCGGCGCGCGATTGTCCCTCGGCTAGGCGCCGGAGGGCGCCGAAATTCTTTCGAACTCCTCGCGCGCCGCGACGACGACCAGCAGCACGAAGAACACCGGCGCGCCCAGCGCGCTCAGCACCAGGAACCAGCTCGCCTTGCCGAAAAGCGCGAAAACGACGACGAGATAGATGAAGTCGCGCCGCGACAAGGCGTCGAGCAGCCGCGTCAGGCGGCTCGCTTGCGTCGTCGCGACCGAGGTGTAGAGCGGGCCGCCATCCTCCTTGGGGCGCATCACCCGCCGGTACACGAACCCGGCCGAGGCCAGCGTGCCCAGCACCGCCATCGCGCCCGGCAGCAGCGGCCAAGCCGCGTCCTCGGCACGCGCCCAGCCCGCCGCCATGCAGGCGAAGGTGACGCTATGGACGACATTGTCGCCCCAGAAATCGAGGATGCCGCCGCGGCGCGATTCCTGGAATTTGAGCCGGGCCAATTCGCCGTCGCATCCGTCGAGGATCGAATGGGCCAGCAGCAGCAGCGCGCCCGCCGTCTGCAGCGCGGCCAACGCCGACAGGAAGAACGGCGCGCCGACCAGGCCCACGGCGACCGAGATCAAGGTCATCCGGTTGGGCGTGACGGAGGTCGCCGCCAGCAGCCGCGAGAGCGCGAGCGAGACGGGACGCTCGACATGCCGCGCCATGAACCCGTCGGACTCCTTGACCAGCGCGCGCAACAGCCGCCGCTCCGCCGCGCGACGATCGTCCGGCGCCGCCACCACCAGCGGATCGACGGCAACCCGCAGCGCTTCCGGCGCGCCGAGGCTCCGGGTCAGAAGCGCCTCGATCGCCGTCAGAGTGCGCGCGCCGTCGAGCGCCGCAAGCGCGGCGGCGGGGAGCATAACGACGCGGCCCGGCAACGCCGCCCAAGCCGCGTCCGCGAGCCGCATTCGCGCGAGACTTTCGAGCCAGCCGGTCTCCGCCACCACATTCGCGGGCACGATAACGAGCGGCGCGGCGCCATCGTTCCGAAGCGCGGTTTCGAGGCCGCGCCAGTCCGCGATGGTGGCGACACCAGGCGCCGCGGCATCAAGCGGCGCCAGGGCGAACACCCGCGCATAGCCCGCGCGCCGCGCCGCCAGCGCCGCGCGCTCGATGAGGCCGAGACCGAGAATGATCGGATCGCCGTCCGCTTCGCCGCTCGCGACGAGGACCAGGACCGGCGGCACCGAACTGGGAAGCGCGCTCGACACCGTGCTGGTTTATCGGCAATTGGCGCGGCCAACAAGTCATGTTAGAACCCGGTGCCCCGGACGGGGCGGTCGCTGGCAAGGGCCCCGATGATGCGGCTGTGGATGATCGTCGCTGCGGTGCTCGGCCTTGCCATGGTCGTCGTCCTGATCGTCCACAGCGGCGCGGACGAGGTGGCGCGCGCCATGCTGCTGGTCGGCTGGGGGCTCATTCCGGTCAGCCTCTATCATGTCGTGCCGATGGTGTTGAGCGCGCTGTCGTGGCGCGAACTGCTGCCGCGTCCGAGCGCTCTCGGCTTCGGCGCCGTGACCTGGATCCGCTGGGTCCGCGAGTCGGTCACGTCGCTGTTGCCGGTGGCGGGCGTCGGCGGCGATCTGGTCGGCGCGCGCCTCGCTTATGTCCATGGCGTCCCGGGCGCGCAGGCGGCAGCGAGCATGGTCGTCGACGTGACGGTCGGCGTGGCGACGCAGTTGCTGTTCGTCGCGATCGGCCTGGCGCTGCTGCTGAGCCGGTCCACCGCGCCGGCCGTGCTCGCGGTGGCGTGGTTCGTGCTGATCGGCATTGGCGTGTTCATGGCGGCGATCGCGATCTTCCTGCGGCTCCAGCATCGCGGCATGTTCGCGGTCTCGGCCCGGCTCGCCGGCATGCTGTTGCGCCATGACCGTCATTCTGGCGCCGCCGCGATCGACGAGGCCGTGGTCGCGATCTACCGCGACCGGCCGGCGCTCCTTCGCGCCAACCTGGTGCGTCTCGCCGGCTGGGCCGCGGGAACCGGCGAGATCTGGCTGGTCATGCGGTTCCTGGGACGGCCCATGGACATGATCGACGCCTTCATCCTGGAAAGCCTCGGCGCCGGCGTGCGGGCCGCCGCCTTCATGGTGCCGGGAGCGCTGGGCGTGCTGGAGGGAAGCTATGTCGCGTTCTGCGCCCTGTTCGGGCTGCCGGCGGAGACGGCGCTCACGATCGCCTTGTCCAAGCGCGTGCGCGAGCTGGCGCTGGGCTTGCCCGGCCTCATCGTGTGGCACTGGGTCGAGGGACGCCGCCTGCTGCGGCGCGGATAATCTTCGCGCTCAAGCGCCGGCGAGGATGGATTTGACCTTGGGCCAGGCCTCGCTGCCCTTCTCCGCCATCAGCGGCAGATATTTCGCATTGAACTGCGCCGCCAGCGCCGAGCGGTAGCTGGCGCGGCCGCGCATCCGCTCGTACCAGTCCGCGACGTACTTGCGTCCGTCGAGCATGGCGAGGAATTTCAGATGGTCGAGCCGCGTGACGTAGGGCGCATGCGCGATGTCGGCCAGGGTGAACTGCGTGCCGACGAGCCAGGGGCCGTGCTCGAGCGCCTTGTTCATGTCGGCGACCATCTTGTCGAGCCGCTTGATCGCGTCGGGAAAGGCCGGATTGTCGGCGCCCTTCTTCAGCAGCTCGAAACGCTGGCGGTAGGAAGGCCCGCGCAGCCGCGCCAGCTCCTCCACCACCTCGGGCGCATATTGGTGGTGAAAGGCGATGCTCATGCTGACGGTGCCGGTGGCGGCGAAGATGCCGTCGTCGATGTGCTTGGTCCACCACCGCATCCGCGCCCGCCCCGCCGGGTCCGCGGGCTTCAAGGGCGGCTCGGCGAAGGCGTCGTCGATATATTCGTTGATGACGATCGATTCCGTGACCACCGTCCCGTCATGCACCAGGGTCGGCACCACGCCCTTGGGATTGAGCTTGAGATAGGCCGGGTCCTGCTGGTCGCCGGCGCGCAGGTTGAGATGCTTCGCCTCGTAGACGAGGCCCTTCTCGGCCAGCGCCAGGCGGACCTTCTGCGCGCACACCGACATGTCGTTGTGATAGAGCGTCAGCGCCATCGTTCTCTCCTCACAGCACGAAGAAGCCGAGCGTCACGACCGCCATGACGATGGTCGCCGCCCATCCCCCCCAAAACATGCGGGGCGGCAGGGTCAGCCGGCCCATGATGCGCTTGTTCATGGCGATCACCATCATCACGGCCATCAGCGGCGCCGCCAGCACGCCGTTGACGACCGCGCTCCAATAGAGCGCCTTGATGGGGTCGAGATCGACGAAGTTGAGGGCCACGCCGACGAGCGTCGCCACCGCGATCGCGCCATAGAAGGACTTCGCCTCGCGCGGGCGGCGGTCGAGGCCCTCGACCCAGCGGAACACCTCGCTCACCGCGTAGGCCGCCGAGCCCGCGAGAACGGGGATCGCCAGCATGCCGGTGCCGACGATGCCCGCGGCGAAGAGGGCGAACGCGAACTCGCCCGCCACCGGGCGCAGCGCCTCCGCCGCCTGCGACGAGGTCTGGATATCGGTCGTGCCGCTGGCGTGGAGCGTCGCCGCCGTGGCGATGACGATGAAGAGTGCGATGAGGTTCGAGAACCCCATTCCGACGATGGTATCGATGCGGATGCGGGTCATCTCGGCGCCGGCGTCGCGCGGCGTGATGCAGAGCGCCTTGGTATGCCGCCGATGCATCTCCTCGACCTCCTGCCCCGCCTGCCAAAAGAACAGGTAAGGGCTGATCGTGGTGCCGAGGACGGCGACCAGGGCCATGGCGTGGGGCGCGTCGAACATGAATTGCGGCACGAAGGTGTCGAGGAGCGCCGTCCCCCACGGCACATGCACCGCGAACACGACAGCGACATAAGCGAACAGCACCAGCGTCGCCCATTTGAGCACGGAAGCGTAGCGGGCATAGGATACGAAAATCTCCAGCACGACGCAAACGACCGCGAAGACCACGGCGTAGAAGCGCTCCGGGCCGCCGATCAGGAGTCCAAGCGCCGCGCCCATGGCGCCGAGATCGGCACCGAGATTGATGATGTTGGCGATCAGCAGCAGCGCCACCACGCCGCGCAGGATCCAGGGCGAATAGTGGCGCCGCAGATTCTGGGCGATGCCGACGCCGGTGACGCGGCCGATCCAGGCCGCGACCTCCTGGATCAAGGCCATCAAGGGATAGCTGAACAACATGGTCCAGGCGAGGGCGTAGCCGAACTGCGCCCCCACCTGGCTGTAGGTCGCGATGCCGCTGGGATCGTCGTCCGCGGCCCCGGTGACGAGACCGGGGCCGAGGATCTTCAGGAGACTCCGCGGCGGGGTCACGCCGCTGTCGTCACAGCGTCTCGGCGAAGAAGTCGCGCATCATGGCGTAGGACTTGCGGCACAGCTTCTCGTCGTAGCGGGTCGGGCCGCCATTGGCGGTCGGATCGCAAAACGAGTGCACCGCGCCGCCGAACGTCATCACCTGCCAGTCGACCTTGGCAGCCGTCAGCTCGTCCTGGAGCGCGTCCATCGCGGGCTTGGGCGTCACCGGATCGGCCGAGCCGTGGATCGCCAGCACCTTGCCCTTGATGCCGCATTTGGTGTTGGGCTCCATCGGATTGGGGAAGGTCACGTGGAACACCACCACCCCCTTGAAGTCCGCCCCGGCGCGCGCCTGCTCGAGCGCGAGGCCGCCGCCGAAGCAATAGCCGATCGCGACTTTCTTGCCCGGATCGGCGATGCCGAGCTTGTTCGCTTCCGCGATCAGCGCCTCGTAGGCCTTGCCGCCGCATGACAGCGTGAATGCCAGGTCCTTGTGCACCGCGCCCGAGGCCGCCATCAGATCCTGCTGCGTCTTCGGCTTGTCGCCATAGCCGACGCCGAACATGTCGGCCATCATCACGACATAGTCCTTGCCGGCGACGATGCGCGCCTGGCCGATCGTGTCGGCGCAGATGCCCTTCCAGTCGGGCTGCATGAAGATGGTCGGGCGCTTGCCCTTCACGCCGTCGTCATAGACGAGCATGCCCTCGTATTTCTTGCCGCCGAGTTCATAGGGAACCTTCACTTCGGTCATTGCCGCCCTCCCGGATTGGTGTGGCGCGATCCTAGAGCGCCATTCCATAAATTGGAATCGCTGCCTCCTATCACTCCCTCTCTGCCCCAATGGGGTGGAGAGGGTCGACCGCGCGTGTCGACGCGACAATCCGGTCGTTTTCGCTCGAGTTGAAACCGGTTTCAATTCCGCTGCACCGCCTTCGCGACCGTCTACCACAGCGCCCTCGACGCGAGCCGCGCGCCCTCGGCCAGGGTCTTGAGCTTGGCCCAGGCGATCTGCGGATGAACGCGGTAGCCGAGGCCGCAATCGGTGCCGGCGATGACATTCTCGCGCCCGACGACGCCGGCGAAATTCCTGATGCGCCACGCCACCAGCTCGGGATGCTCGATGCCGTTGGTGGCGTGGGCCACGACGCCGGGGATGAGAACTTTCCCGGCCGGCAGCTTCACGTCCTGCCACACCTGCCATTCGTGCTCGTGGCGCGCGTTGGCGGCCTCGATCGCGTAGCCCTGCGCCTTCACGGTGAGCAGGATGTCGACGATGTCCCTGAGCGGCAGGTCGAAGGCGTGCGCCCCATGCCAGCTCCCCCAGCAGATGTGATAGCGCACCCGGTCCTCGGGAATGCCGCGCAGCGCGTGGTTGATGAGATCGACGAACTTGGCCGCCTGCTTCAGGTAAGCCGGCATGTCGAGCCGCGGCGACTGCGACTCCCACATGTCCGGGAGGTGCGGATCGTCGATCTGGAGGATGAAGCCGGCATCGACGATGGCTCGGTACTCGGTGCGCATCGCCTCGCCGACCGCCTCGTAATAGGCTTCTTCGCTCGGGTAGTGGGCGTTCATGCCGGGCCGGATCGGCGAGGTCGAGGGCACGAACGCCTCCTCGACCTTGGCCGCATCGACGGCCGCCCGCAAACACGCCAGATCCTGGCGCAGCGCGTCCTGCCCGATATAAGTCACCGGCCCGGTGCAGGCCCATCGCATGCCTGGCGGCGCGGCGCGGCCCGGCGAGCGGTAGTAGTACGAGCCGCCGCTTTCGAGCTCGCGATAGAACTGGGCGAAGGCCTCGCGGTCGCGCGAGTGCCGCTGCGTCTCGCCTGGCTTCGCTGCCACGATTTCGTGCCCGCCGAGACGGCCGTGGAGATAGGTGTTCCAGCCGAGCTTGCCGAACTCGCCGTCGCACACGATGTCAACGCCCGCCTCCGCCTGCTCGCGCACGACATCGGCGACGGTGGCGCGCAGCCGGCCGGCGAATTCGTCATCCGTCGGCCGCCCGCGCGGGTGCGCCTCCATGGCCTGCGTCAAATCCTCGGGCCGCTGAAGCCTTCCGACATGGGTGGCGAGAATGCGCGCGGCGCTGCGTCTCATCGGCTGTATCCCTGTTGGCGGGCGAGAATTCTATCTTACCTCGACGCACGGCGATGCCATGGATTTCCGGCCGCGCCGCGACTAACATCGGTGCGCAATCCAACCTCGGCGAGAGACCCGCCATGAAGCCCATCCGACTCCTGTCGCTGGCCGCCGGCCTGGTGGCTGCGGCATTGCCCGCCTATGCCGCGATGGACGTAGGCGAAGCGGCGCCCGTCTTCACCTTGCAGGCATCGATGGGCGGCAAGGAGTTCACTTTCTCGCTCGCCGACGCGCTCAAGGCCGGGCCGGTGGTGCTCTATTTCTATCCCGCCGCCTTCACGCCCGGCTGCAACATCGAGGCGCACGATTTCGCCGAGGCGATCGACCGCTTCAAGACGCTGGGCGCGACCGTGATCGGCGTGTCGCACGACAATATCGAGACGCTCAACCGGTTCTCGGTCAGCGAATGCCAGGGCAAGTTCCCGGTCGCCGCCGATACCGACATGGGCGTCACCAAATCCTATCACGCCGCGCTCGCGCCGCTGGTGCCTTACGCCAACCGCACCTCCTACGTCATCTCGCCCGAGGGCAAGATCGTCTACAGCTTCACCGACCTGAGCCCGGACAAGCATGTCGAGAACACGATGGACGCCGTGACCAAGTGGCGCGCGGAGCATCGCGCGAACCCCTGATGCGACGTCACTTGCCGACGTGAGTAAGGCCGGCGATGACTAGCTTCTCGATCGGCACGTCGCTGTCGATGTCGCCCAGTGCCTTCATCTCGGCCATGAGGGTCTTGAGGCGCGACGCCGGCACCTCGGCGCTGCGCGGGAAATAGTCGATCTTGCGGAGATAGTCGTAGCTCTTCGCCACGTCCTCGGGACCTCGCCTCATCTCCTTGGCGAGGATGTCGATCGCCTCGCCGCGGTGCGCGTCGTCGTCGAACCAGGCGATGCTTTTGTCGAGGACGGCGACCAGCTTCGCGACCGTGTCGCGGTGCTTGGCGGCATAGGCGAGCGACACGTCCATCCCGCCGAACGGCAGGTCCTTGGCGTAGTCGTAGATCATGCCGACATTGTTGAAGCCCGCTTCCTCGGCATAGAAATTCACCGGCGGGGCCAGCATGGTCGCATCGACCGCGCCCGATTTGAGCGCGGCGAAGCGGCCGGCCGTGTTGCCGACGACGGTGATGTCATAGTCGCCGTTGTGCAGCCCGTTCGCCTGCATAATGCGCTCGAGATAAACGCGGTTGATGTCGATGAGGCCGCCGATGCAGATCGTCTTGCCCTTCAATTCCTTCACCGACTTGATACCGGGCTTGGCCAGCATCTCGTAGGGCGGGACCGCGCCCGTGATGCGCACGAGCGCCACCGGCGCGCCCTTCGCCACCGCGTGAATGGGCTCGACCACGCCGATGTCGGCAACGATGTCGAGCGAGCCCGCCGCGAGCTGCTGCACGAGGCCCGACGCGGTCGGCACATAGATGATGTCGAGCGCGATCCCCGAATCGGCAAGGAAGCCCTTGGCGATGCCGATATACCACGGCCACCCGGCCGAGTTCGCAGCGCCGATCATGCCGGTCTCGACCGTCTCGAGCGCGGGCGCCGAGGGCGCGAACAGGCTGAGGGCGCTGCACAGTGCCGCGCCGATTGCATGGTGGTGGCGCATCGCTTCCTCCCTGTTCTCAGCGCGCCCGCGCCGCGGCTTCCTTGACGTAGCTCAGATCGGCGAGCGGCTTCACGTCGAGTTCGCTCTTGACGAAGCCCAACTGGCGCTGCAACTCGATGTTGGACTGGAGCGCGTCGAGATCGGGAAGCCCGTCGGGATCGTGGTAGAAGTCCCCGTCCTTGGTGAACATCCAGCTCGTGATCAGGCTCACGGGCACCTTGTTATAGTCGGCCATGATCTTCACCGCCTCGTCGTGATTGGCCGGATCGTTGTACCAATGCAGCTCGCGCAGCTCGTCCTCGAGATAATCGATGACCGCGGCGCGATTCTTCTCGAGGAATCCGGTGCGCCCGGCGAGGAATGCCATCTGCGAGCGCCCGATCGCGTCGCGCTGGGTGAAGAGCGGGCGGGCATAGGCGAGGAATTTGGGGTCGGCGGTGAAGTTTCGCAGGGCGGCGATGAGATCGACCTTGTGCTCGGAGAGCATGGCCGGCATGTTGGGGAAGCCCGCCTCGATGATGGTCACGTCTCGCTTCTCGTCGAGACCGTGCTTACGCAGCATGGCGCGGAGCACCATGTCGACCGCGCTGCCGGCGGCGTTGGTGGCCGCGATCTTTCCCTTCAGGTCCTCGACCGTGTGAATGGGGCCGTCCTTCAGCACCGAAAACTCGTTGGTATAGTGGCCTTCGACGCCGTCCTGGAACAGATCCGCGACGATGCGCAGATCGCTCATGCCGGCATTCTGCACCGCGATCGGCAGGGTCGAGAAGCCGAACCCGACGAGATCGACGTCGCCGGTCGCGAGCGCGGTGATCATCGGCGGCGAGCCCTGGAAGTGGATCGCTTCGAGCGTGTAGCTGACGCCCTCGTGCTTGGAGATACCCTTCCGGCCGAACATCAGGAGCGGCGCGTCGGCGTTGGCCGCGACCCAGCCGACCCGCAATTTCACCGGATCGGCCGAGGCCGCCATCGCACCCAGCACGCACACGGCGATCGCCACGGACATAACGTTCTTGTATCGCATCGCAACCTCCAGCGCCCACCCATAGCCGACATTCGCCGCCGTGACGAGTCCGCGGCGCGCGCTCGCCCCTTGTTGCGGCGATAGGCCGACAACTAGACTTCGCGCATGGACAAGGCGCAAACGAGGATGCGGGGCCTGGCGCTGCTGGTTGGCATCGCGCTGACGGCGGCCGCGGTGCGCGCCGAGCCGGTGACGATCCGCAGCGGCTTCACCGTCGCCACCAGCGGCTATGGCCCGATGGTGCTGGAGAAGAAGGAGGTGCTGGCGCATTACGGCACCTCCTACGTGCTCGAGCCAGTGCATTTCCGCAGCACCTCCCTCGAGCTCTCGGCGCTCGCGGCGGGCGAGGCCGAGATCATCTCGATCGCCTATTCGACCTTCGCGCTCGCCGTGCTCAATGCCGGCATGGACGACATCCGCATCGTCGCCGACGGCGGCCAGGACGGCGTCGGGACCCACCGCACCGTGCCGTTCCTCGTCCGCAACGACGGCGGCATCGACAAGATCGAGGATTTGAAGGGCAAGGCCGTCGCCACCAACGGCACCGGCGGGGCCTTCGACATGGCGATGCGCTGGATGCTGCGCAAGCACGGGCTCGAGGACCGGCGCGACTACACCACGATCGAGACCGACTACGCCAACATGGCGGCGATGCTGCTGGGCGGGAAGGCCGACCTCGTCATCGGCGCGGAGCCGTTCGTCGACACGCCGGCGATGCGCGACAACGCGCACGCGCTCTTCACCACGCGCGACGCGCTGGGGCCGTCGCAGATGACCGTGATGGCGATGCGCGCCCCGTTCGTGGCGAAGAACCGGGCCAAGCTCGTGGATTTCTTCGCCGACATGATGGCGAGCTATCGCTGGTTCCACGATCCCGCCCATCACGACGAGGCGGTGGCGATCGTCGCCCGCGTGACGCACCAGCCGGCGGAGAACTTCGCCTCCTATCTCTTCACCGACACGGATTTCTACCGCGACCCGAATCTGCAGCCGGACCTCGAATCGCTGCAGCGGAACATCGCAATCATGGCGGCGCTGGGCTACGTCAAGGGCACGGTCGAGGCCAAGAAATACGCCGATCTCAGCCTCATCGACGAGGCGCGCGAGCGATTGAAATGAGCGGGGGAACGACATGAGCGAGATCGCATTCGGCGTCGGCACCATGCGGCGCGACGGCAAGGAAGCGACCGCGGTCGTGGTCGATGACCAGGTGGCGAGCCTCGCCGACATCGTCGCGCGCCATGCGACGCCGGGCGCCGTCGCGCCGGCGATGCGCGACTTCATGCGCGATTGGGAGCGCTGGCACGGCTGGCTCCGCGGCCTCGATCTGAAGCCGTCGCGCGGGGAGTTCTGGCTGCCGCTCGACCAGGTGAAATTCGCGGCGCCGGTGCCGGAGCCGTGGAACATCTTTCACCTCTACCACAATTTCGAGCGCCCGAGCCGCGTCACCGGGAAGAGCGATCCGGCCAAGGCCGAGCGCGTGCTGCCCGACGTGTTCTTCGGCTCGCGCTCGGCGCTGGCGGGCTATGGCGACACGGTCTATCGCGAGCATGGCGGCATCCAGTTCGATTTCGAGGTCGAGGTGACCGCGGTCATAGGCCGCGAGGCCACCAACGTGCCGGCCGACAAGGCTGCGTCCTACGTCGCCGGCTATTCGATCGCCAACGACCTCACCATGCATTTCGCGTGGTGGCGCAAGCTGCGCGAGACGAGCCCGATCAACGACAATATCCGCATGAAGAACTTCCAGGGCTACACGCCGATGAGCCGCGTGATCGTGCCCGCGGACCTGGTGGGCGATCCGCACGATCTCGCCGTGCGCGCCTGGATCGACGGCAAGCTGCACCAGGATTCGCGCACTAACGCGATGCTGTGGCATGTCGGCGAGGTGGTCGAGTATCTGTCGCACATCATGACCTTGCGGCCGGGCGATCTCATTCTCCTCGGCTCGCCGGCCAACCTGCCGCTCGAGCCGGGCCAGAAGAATCACGGCATCGAGGTGGGCCAGACCATCACCTGCGAAGTGGAACGCCTCGGCCGACTCGCCAACCCCGTCGCCGAACAACCGAACCGACAACCGAACGAGCGATAGGCCGAATTCCGTCCTGGTATTACGCATCCGACGTCGGCCACGTCCAAGAATTCAGCGCAGTGAAACGGCCCTTAACGCGTCGCCCTTTTCCACGCGCCGATGGCAGGGCGCGGCAGGCCCAGATTCTCGCGCAATGTCGCGCCTGCGTAGTCGCGGTGATAAAGCCCGCGGCGCTGCAGTTCCGGCACCACGAAATCGACGAAGTCGGCATAGGCGCCGGGCACGTGCGTCGCGCCGACCACGAACCCGTCGCAGGTATTCGCCGCGAACAAGTCCTCGAGCCGGTCGGCGACCTCCTTGGGGCCGCCGACGATCGCGCCCTCGACCCGGCCGCGATTGCTGAAGCGCAGGAAGTCGCGCACCGTCGGGTTGGCCTTGCCGCTCGACCGCACCACCCCGTCACGGATCGAGAGGAGACCGGAGAAGCCCGCCAACTCCGCGGTCGTCAGTTGCTCGTCCATCGCCTTCGTCGCGAAGTCGAAATTCAAGCCCTCGGACAACAGCGACAGCGCGTCGATCTCGAGCGGCAGGCGCTCGAGCAGCGCCATCTTGTCCTCGGCCTCCGCTTTGGTTGCGGCGCTGACGGTGGTGAGGGAAACGCAGATCGACATCGCGTCGGGATCGCGCCCGGCGCGCTCGGCCTCGCCCTTCAACGCGGCATAGCCTTCCTTGCCGCGCTCGACCGTGGGCGCGGTGGCGAAGATCACCTCGCCCCAGCGCCCGGCGAAGCGGCGGCCGCGCCCGCTCTGCCCGGCCTGGATGATGACGGGATGGCCCTGCGGCGTGCGCGGCACGGTGAAGGGCCCGCGCGCACGGAAATGCTCGCCGCGATGATCGAGCCGGCGCACCTTGGCGGGATCGGCAAAGCGGCCCGAAGCCTTGTCGAGGATCAGCGCGTCGTCGTCCCACGCATCCCACAATCCCAGCACCACCTCCATGAACTCGTCGGCGCGGTCGTAGCGCAGATCATGCTCGGTGACCGAGGCGCGGCCCATGTTCATCGCCTCGCCGTCGTTGAGCGAGGTGACCACGTTCCAGCCGGCGCGGCCCTTGGTCATGTGATCCACCGTCGCGAACAGCCGCGCGACGTGGAACGGCTCGTAATAGGTCGTGGAACAGGTGGCGCCGAGGCCCAATCGCTCGGTCGCCATCCCCATCGCCATCAGCACCGCGATCGGGTCCATCTTGACGCAGCGTATGCCATGCGCGACGGCATGGGCGTGGTCGTCGCCATAGCGGTCGGGCATGGCGAGCCGGTCGTCGAAGAACGCCAGGTGGAACTTGCCGCGCTCCAAGACGCGGCCGATCTCCTGGTAATAGTCGGGCGACATGAAATCGGTGCGCGAGTCAGGATGGCGCCACGAGGCCGGCAGGTTGGTGCAGTTCTGCGCCTGCAGGAACCCGACCATGACCATCTGCCGCGCCATCGCTCTCTCCCGTCACGCCAGGCCGAGGCGCGCGCCGAGCCCATATTCGCCCGCCAGCGCGCGCAGCTTGGCCCAGGTCGCGTCGTCGACATCGATGCCGAGACGCCTGCGCTCCTCTTCGCGCGCGTGCTCGATCTCGCCGGGATAATAGACGCCGGGGCTGCCCTCGGACGGCGGCGTGTCCTTGAGATAGCGCGCGAACTCGGCGACCTCCGCCTTGAACCGGGCGAGCGGGCGGAACGCCTCGACCTTGAACACCGCCATGAAGCAGCCGTCATTGTGGCGCCCGCTGGGCTCGACACCGAAGCCCAGGCCGGTGAGGAGCCCGCACAAGATCTCCACCATCACCGCGAGCCCGCTGCCCTTGTAGCCCTCGGTTCCGCCCAGCGGCAGCAGCGCGCCGCCGGGCCGCATGCGCTTGGGGTCCGTCGTCGGCTTGCCGTCGCGGTCGATCACCCAGCCGAGCGGAATGGCCTCGCCCCGCGCCGCCGCGAGCGTCACCTTGCTCAGCGCCACCGCCGACGTCGCCATGTCGAGATAGAGCGGCGCCGCGAGATCGGACGGCACCGCGATCGAGATGGGGTTGGTGCCGAGCCGCGCCTCGCGTCCGCCGAACGGCGCGACCGCCTTGGGCGAACGCCCGCTGTCGGCGGTGATGAGGCCGATCATCCCCTCGCCCGCCGCCATCAGCGGATAGACCGCGAGGCGGCCAATATGGCTCTGGCGGAAGACGGTGGCGGCGGCGACGTTGGCTGTGCGCGCCTTGTCGATGGTGAGCCGCATCGCCCGCTCGGTGACGACATAGCCGAAGCCCCAATGCCCGTCGATCACGGTCGTGGTGGCGGATTCCTGCACGATGGCCCAAGGCGCGCCGGGCACGATGTGGCCGGCCTTGATACGGTCGATATAGCCGGGGATTTGCAGCACGCCGTGCGAATCGTGCCCGGCGAGGTTGGCCGCCGCGCATTGCCGCGCGACGGTCTCGGCCTCGTTGGGCAGCGCGCCCGCGGCGAGGAGCAGCGCCTCGCCGATCCGCTTCAGCTCGTCCGCGGCAATGCGTGGCATGGGGTCCGCCCTCCCTCTGCGCGGCGTTACCGGGCCAGCGGCTCGCCGCCGATCTTGCTCAGCCATTTCCAGCGCGGCCCGTCCGGCCCGCCCGGATCGTAGCCCACGATGGTGGTGGTGTCGCTGCCGAGGCCGCGCTCGGGCGCCGCGGTGAAATCGTAGAGCCCGTCGATCCCGGCGAAATCCTTCTGCGCCAGGATCCAGTCGCGCAACTGGCTCGCGCTCGCCTCGGGGCCGAGCGCGCGCAGGCCCGCGACGGTGATGAGCGCGGCATCCCACGTGTCGGCGGTGTTGTTGTCGGCCTTCATGCCGCGCTTGGCGAGCACGGCGTACATTTCGTGCTGCACCTTCTCGACCCTGGGATCGAGCGCGACGATGCCGTCATGCGGCGGAAAGAGCGCCGACGCCATCACCACGCCCTTGGGCAGGAACGCCTTGTATTGCTCCAATTGCTGGAACACCTCGTTGCCGCCGGTGGGCGCCACCGGGATGTCGAGCCCGGCCTGGATCATGCCCTTGAACACGGTGGCGGCGGGCGAGCCCGTGGTCCAGGCGAACATCGCCTGCGCGCCCGACGACTTGATGCGCTCTATTTGCGCCGAGACGCTGAGGTCCGAGGGATTGAAGTGCTCGCGCGCGACGAGCGTCATCGTGCCGGCGTTCTCGGGCAGCGCGATGTCCTTGTCGATGTAGAAATCGGCGTCCTGGCCTGTCGTGTCGGTGGTGTTGAGGAGCGCGACCTTGATCCAGCCGTTGCTGCGGAAATACCGCAGCAGCGCCGCGAACCCGTCGAAGCCCGAGGGACCCGAGGCAAAAGCATAGCTTCCCGGCTTGGGGCGCAGCGCCGGCGAGTTGCACCACATCACCGGCCCGTCCTTCAGGAGCGGCGCTACCGCGGCGCAATTGGCGACTGGCCCCGTCACCATGAGGACCGAGGGATGCTCGGCGATCACGTCGTTGGCGAGCTGCACCGCGAGCTGCGGCTGGCTCTGGCCGTCGTCGAAGACGAAGCGCAGCTTCCGTCCCTTGATGCCGCCCTCGTCGTTGACCATCGCCTCGAACGCCTCGAAGTTGAGCTTCATGTATTTGCCGACGAAGGCGGCGGGGCCGGTCAATGTCGCGATGACATGGATATCGAACGTGTCCGCCGCCGGCGCCGATCCTGCGGCACACAGGACCGCGACCGCGGCGGCGGCGATGCGATGAAAGCGGATCATATGTCCCTCCCTTTCCATATAGCGAGTTATCTGCGCTACCCCCTCACCCTGGCCGCTCCACCCGCAATGGCGGGTGGAGAGGGATTGAAATAACCAGATCGCGAACCTGCTATCTCGACATCCCCATTACGAATCGCCGCGGACGCGGTCGGCGAGCGCCACAGGATCGTCGGGCGCGGTGTCGGCGCGCCACGCAACGTGGCCATCGGGCCGCACCAGCACCAGGCGGCGCTCATAGAGGGCGGCGATCGCAGGATCCTCGATGCGCACGAAACTCATCGGCACGCGGCGCTGCGCGAAACCCCGTGCCATCGCGTCGATCCCGGGCGGCACATCGCCCAATCCCAGGAGGACGAATCCGCGCCCGAACAGATCGAGCGTCGAGCGCCCGTGCTCGAGCCAGGCATGCGGCGCGCGCGCGCCGGGACGGCTCGATGGGACATAGTCGGTGATGCTGTCGGGCGCGGGCGGCGTTCCGTCGCCCCAGCAAATGGGCGAGCGCTCGTAGCAATATCCCAGCGCGGTGCCGTCGGTGACGTAGTTGCGCAGGCTGTCGCGCCGGATCGCCTCGCCCATGAAGCGACGCTGCGCGGCGCCTTCCGCGCTGTCGTCGGCGATCGCTCGATGCGGCGGGCGCGCCTTCTTGATCGCGAGATTCTCGGCCGCCTGGCGCACGTTGCGCACGCCGACGGGGCGCCGCTCGGTCTCGTAGGATGGGAGCAGCCCCGCCCCGCCCCAGCCCGCGAGCGCGGCCTCGAGCTTCCAGCCGAGATCGACCGCATCGCCCATCCCGGTGTTCATGCCGAAGCCGCCGTCGGGATGATTGATGTGCGCGGCGTCGCCGGCGAGAAAGACGCGGCCTTGGCGATAGCGGTCCGCCACTACGTCGCGCGCGCTCCAGCGGCGGATCGACAGGAATTCGCGCGGGATGCCCTTGCCGCCGATGCCGTCGAACAATCCGTCGGCATCGACATGATCGGGATCGTCGTAGAATTCCTTGCCGGTGACGCCGAAGCGCCACAGCGCGCGGCCGTCGAGCAGGACGAGGCTGCGCCGCGGCCCCTCGGGCGAGACGAAATGGATGAGCGCCGCGCGGCCCTTGTCGTGGTGCCGCCACAATTCCGGCACGCGCACGAAGATGCTGAGATTGTAGTCGATGCCGGGCGCGCCGCTCATGCCGATGCCGAGCGCCTGCCGGATCGGGCTGTGGCTGCCGCTGCAATCGACGAGATAATCCGCCGCAACGGTCCGCAGCGTATCGCTCGCGAGGTCGCGGACCGTCGCCTCGACGTGGTCCTGGCGCTCGACATAGGATTCGAAGCGCGTGCGGTAGGCGAGCCGCACGGTGGCGAACCCGGCGGCGCGGTCGCGCAGGATGGGATCGAGCCAGAGCTGGTTGCAGCGCTGCGGCCGCTCGGGGCTGGTGCGCGTCGGCTCGCGCCCGCCATGGCCGGGCCGCTCGATGCGCGCGATCTCGAACCCGTCGAGCCGCGTGACGAACAGGACCGTGTGCGGGAAGTCGGGCGGCGTGCCCGCCTCGCGCACCGCGCCGGCGATGCCCCAACGGCGAAAGAACTCCATGGTGCGCGCGTTCTCGGCGGTGGCGCGCGGATGCTCGATGACGCCGTCGTTCTGCTCGACCACCAGGCACGGAACGCCGCGCCAGCCGAGATCGGCGGCAAGCGCCAGACCAATGGGCCCGGCGCCGACGATCAGGACTGACGTGTCGCCCATTCCGGCTGTCTCCGTCTCGCTGGAGAAACATTATAGCTCGCTGCGCGCGCGCTCAGGATGGAGTTGCAGCGTTGCGTGCGGCCCCTTTCGAGCCGACAATGACCGACGCGGCGGCGGGAGGAAGCACCATGGCAGACGACACGGCGTTACGCGAGCGGACGGCGACATTGTGCCGGATGCTCGGCCGGCAAGGCTTGATCGGCATGTTCGGCCATGTCTCGCTGCGCGTTCCGGGAACGTCGCATGTGCTGTTGAGCCCCGGCGCCGGCTCGGAGAAATGCGAGGTGCGGGCGAAGGACATCTTCGTCCTCGATCTCGACGGCACCGTGCTCGAGCATCCGGCCGGCCGCAAGGTTCCGGCCGAGTGGAAGATCCACACGCAAATTCACCGCGATCGTCCCGACGCGTTGAGCGTCGTGCATCTGCATGCGCCCTATGCGACCTTGCTCGGCATATCGGGCCGCGAGCTGGTGCCGGTGTTCTCGCACGGGGCGTTCCTGCGCACCGGCGTGCCGGTCTATGACAATCCGCGCCTCATCACGACCGACGCGCAGGCGGCGACGCTGTCGCGCTCGCTGGGCCAGGGGATCGCGGTGCAGATGCGCGGGCACGGCGTGTGCGTCGCGGGCGTCAGCGCCGAGGCAGCGTTCTTCGCCTGCACCTTCCTCGAGGAGAATGCGAGGAAGCAGTTCGAGGCGGCGTCGCTCGGCGGCGCGCGCCCGCTGTCGCCGGCCGAGGCCGCGGACTGCGCCGCCGCAAACTTCTCGCAATATTCCTTCGATCTGCTATGGCAGTATTACGAGCACAAGGACGAGATGGCCGACCAGCTCGGATGCCTTGCTGCGCCGCGCGGTTTGTCATGAGGTCGCGCTGGGTCCTTGCTGCTGCCGTGGCGTGCGCAGTCGCGTCCGGCACGGCCGGGGCCGAGCCGACCACGCTGATCTTCGCCACCGTCGACCCGCCCAATTTTCCGATGAACGTGCTGATCCACCATCCGTGGGCCGCGCGCGTCACCGCGGCGAGCCAGGGCACCTTGCAAGTGGAGGCCCGCGACGGGCCGGTGTTCGCGAACCAGGGCAATTTTTACAACCGCGTGCTGGACGACGTGGCGCAGCTCGCCTGGGGCTGCCAGCGCTTCGTCGGCGGCAAGTTCCCGCTCTCGGACATCGTCGGCTTGCCGTTCGAGACCGGAGCATCCCGGGAATCCTCGGTCGCATTCTGGCGCCTCTACAAGACCGGCCTGCTCGACGCCGAGTACGACGAGATCAAGCCTCTGTGGCTGGTGAGCCTGCCGCAGGCGGTGCTGCATTTCCGCAAGGCCCCGCAGACGCCGGCCGATCTGCGCGGCCTCAAGGTGCTGGCCGGCGGCAAGATTCAGGCGACCACCATCGGCGTCCTCGGCGGCAGCCCGATCTCGTTGCGTGTGGCCGAGTTCTACGAGGCGCTGCAGCGCGGCACCGCCGATGGCGCGATCATTCCGTGGTCCGGCGCGCTGTCGTTCAAGCTCGACGAGGTCACGTCCTACCATATCGACACGGCGTTGGGCGGCGTCCCCTGCATGGTGTTCATGGCGAAGAAGAAGTACGACGCGCTGCCGGAAGCGGCGCGCAAGGCCATCGACGACAATTCCGGCGAGGCGCAGAGCCGCCGCCACGGCGCCGAGCAGGACGACGAGCAGCTCCAGGCCCGCGCCGCGATCAAGGCGCGCGCCAACGCGCACACCGTCGCCGACCTTTCGCCCGCCCAGGCCAGGGCGTGGCGCAGCGCGCTCGAACCCGCGACCGAGCAGTGGACGCGCTCGGTGCCCAACGGCGCCGCGGTCCTGGCCCGGTTCCGCGAGATCATCGCCGAGGTGAGGGCCGGCCGCTGATCAGTCCGCGTATTGCGTCAGAAGTCCGGCGAGATTGTCGCGGTCGATGGCGCTGAGCTCGGCGGCGTCGAACACGCCGCTCGTCTTGAGGCCCGCGACATGCTCGGCGGCGGTGCGGTAGGGATAGTCGGTGCCGAACACGAAGCGCGAAGCCGGGATGACGAGCCGCGCGGCCGAAAGCGCGTAGCGGTTCGACGCCTGCGCCGTGTCGTAGAAGAAGCGGTGTGCCTCATGCAAGAATCCCTGCGGCAGTTGCGCCGCGTATTCCGGTGATTCCGCCATCCGCGTGAAGCGCTCGATCAGGAACGGCATGGTGCCGCCGGCATGGGACCAGATCATGCGCGCGTCGGGAAAGCGCTGCGCGGTGCCGGAGAACACCATGCGCGCGATGGCGCGCGTCGTGTCGGTGCCGTACTCGATGGCCGCGTCGCCCACGCCTGGCACGATGTTGCGGCAGCAATCGGGCACCGCGGGATGGACGTAGGAGACCGCCTTGCGCCGGTTGAGCTCGGCGAAGATGGGCTCGAACAGCGGATCGCCGAGCCACTTGTCGTGATAGCTGGTATAGAGCCCGACCCCGTCGGCCTTGAGCTGATCCAGCCCGTATTCGATCTCCTTGAGGCTGGCATCGATGTCGGGGAGCGGCAGCGCCACGAACATGCCGAAGCGGCCCTTGTGTTCCGCCACCATGCGCGCCGCATACTCGTTGCACGCGCGCGCGAGGCGGCGGATGCGCTCGCGGTCGGTCAAGCGCATCGCGATCTGGGTGATCGAGACGATCGCGGTGGCGACATTGCCCTCGTCCATGTCCTCGACCGCCTTGGCGAGCGACCAGCTCTTGAGCGGCGGATTGATGTCCGGTCCGACCTCGGCGAGATATGCGGGCGGCGCGATGTGGTGATGGACATCGATGCGGCGCCGCTCGGCCGCTCCGTTGGTGCTCATGTCGTCCTCCCGCGCCTGGTTTGCCGCCGACCCTAGCGCATGGCATAGTCGGCGCAAATCGGGCGCAGAGGAGGATGGGCATGAGCGAGTACCGGACGATGCGGGCGGGCATATTCCTGCCGCCGTTCCATCCCAACGACGAGGACCCGCTGCTGTGCATGGAGCGCGATTTCGAGCTCATGCAATGGCTCGACAAACTGGGCTACGACGAGGCCTGGATCGGCGAGCATCATTCCGGCGGCTACGAGATCTACGGCCAGCCCGAGCTGTTCATCGCGACGGCGGCCGAGCGCACGCGCCACATCAGGCTCGGCACCGGCGTCATCTCGCTGCCCTATCACCATCCCTTCATGGTGGCCGACCGCATCGTCCAGCTCGACTACCAGACGCGCGGGCGGGCGATGTTCGGCTTCGGCCCCGGCGTCCTGCCGTCGGACGCGATGATGCTCGGCATCGATCCCGACACCCAGCGCGACCGCATGGCCGACGCCATCGACATCATCACGCGACTCCTCGCCGGCGAGATCGTCACGCGGCAGACCGAGTGGTACACCATGCGCGACGCGCGGCTCCAGCTTCGCCCCTACACCAAGCCGCGCCCCACGCTCGCCATCACCAGTTCGGTCACGCCCTATGGCGGCATGCTGGCGGGGCGGCACGATCTCGGCATGCTGTGCGTCGCGGCCGGAAGCCCCATGGGCTACGACACGCTCGACTACAACTGGAAGCTCGCCAACGAGGAGGCGGCGGCTAAGGGCCGCACCATGAACCGCCGCGACTATCGCGTGATGGCGCCCTTCCACCTCGCCGAGACGCGCGAGAAGGCGATCGAGAATTGCCGCGCCGGGTTCGAGAAGGCGCAGCTCTACCACTACTCGGTCAACCCCGAGGGCGGCGCCTCGATCGGGCTGCCCAGCCTCCAAGGCATCAACGACGGCGGGCGCGGCGTCGTCGGCACGCCCGACGATGCGCTGCGCGTGCTCGAAAATTACTGGACCAAGACCGGCGGCTTCGGCTGCATCCTGATGCTGGCGCATAACTGGGCCGATTGGGACGCGACCAAGCGCTCCTACGAGCTGTTCGCGCGCCACGTGCTGCCGGCCTTCGAGCAGCGCAACGCCACGCGTTCGCGCTCGATGGACTGGCTGCGCGAGAACCGCGAGGACTTCACCGACAAGCGCAAGGCCGCGCAAACCCACGCGGTTGAGCGGCATTTCGCCAAGAAGCCGGCGGCGGAATGAATCCGGCCGGCAGCAACCGCGACGACCGCATCGCCGCGATCGAGGTGACGCTGGTCTCGATCCCGCTGCCGCGCGATTTCCGCGGCAGCGTCTATCACGTGACGGCCAAGAACTGCCTCATCACCCGCGTGCGCACGGAGTCCGGCGCGGTCGGCGAGGCGGTCAACGGCGAGGGCGACATCGCCATCCACCGCGCCGCCGCCAAGCTGCTGCGCGAGGAGATGGCGCCCGCGCTCGCCGGATTGGACGCCACCCGCATCGAACAGTGCTGGGCGCGGATGTGGCAGGTGACGCACCGCATGGGCCTCGATCGACGCGCCGCGGTCCGCGCCGTCGCCTGCATCGACAGCGCGCTGTGGGACCTCGTGGGCAAGAACGCCGGCATGAGCCTGCACAGACTGTGGGGCGGCTATCGCAGCGAGCTGCCGGTCATCGCCATCGGCGGCCAGTATGACGACGGCTTCAAGCCCAAGGATTACGGCCGCGAGATCGAGGAGCTGGCTGCGCTCGGCATCGGCGGCTGCAAGTTCAAGGTCGGCGGCATGAGCCCCGCCGAGGACGCCAAGCGCTTCCGCGCCGCGCGCAAGGCCGGCGGCGACGATTTCATCCTGTGCGCCGACGCCAACCGCGGCTGGTCCAAGGCGGACGCCATCGAGTTCGGCCGGCGCGTCGCGGATCTGGGCGTGCGCTGGTTCGAGGAGCCGTGCCACTGGAGCAACGACCGGCGCGACATGGCCGCGGTGCGCGCCGCCACCGGCCTGCCGATCGCCGCCGGCCAATCCGAGATCACCGCCGAGGCGTGCCGCGATCTGCTGATGGACGGCGCCATCGACATCTGCAACATCGACGCGAGCTGGGGCGGCGGCCCGACCGCGTGGCTCCGCATCGCGCACACCGCCCAATGCTTCGGCGCCGAGATGGCGCATCACGGCGAGCCGGTGATCGGATCGCAACTCCTCGCCGCGGTGGCGAACGGCACCTATGTCGAAACGCACCATCCCGACCGCGACCCCATCTTCCACGCCATGATCCAAGGCCGCGGCACCATCGCCAACGGTCACTACACCCTCCCCACCGCGCCCGGCTGGGGCGTCACCTTCGACCCGGATTTCGTCAAGCACCACGCGGTGGAGGGGTAGCTGCAATGCCATCCTGCGCCCTTCGACTGCGCTCAGGGTGAGGACGTTTCTTGATGGCACAAAGAAAATTTCCTCATCCTGAGCGAAGTCGAAGGACGCACGGGCGCAATCCAGCAATCGCATATGCTGCGCTCATCGTCCTGGCGCTCGCCGCGCAGCCGGCGTCTGCGAGCGATGATGACCTGACCAAGGCCGCCACCGGCTTCTACGCGGCCTATATGCGCCTCCACCCGATGGGCGTCCCGGGCGCGAAGGCGAGGGCGCGCCTGCATCCGCTCGTCTCGACGTCGCTTTATGATTTGCTCGCCGCTGCTGACAAGGCGGAAGCTCGCCACGCGCGGAGGACGAAAGGATCGGAGCCGCCGATCGTCGAAGGCGACCTCTTCACGTCGCTGTTCGAGGGCGCGAAATCCTATTCGATCCGGTCGTGCGCGCGCGCCGAGCGCTCGGCAACATGCGACGTGGATCTGAAGTATGTCGATCCGCGCGACAAAGCGGCGACCGCATGGAGCGACACGGTCATCCTGGTCGAGAGCGGCGGACGCTGGCTGGTCGACGACATCGAATACGGCGGCGCCTGGGACTTCGCGCGCAAGGGGCGGCTGAAAGACGAGCTCAAGGCGGCGCTGGACGAGGCGAAGTGAGGCTGGACCCGCATAGGTCCGTGCGTTCGCCGTGCGAATTTGTATGGCCATGGAGGCGAGCAATGAGACGCGTCGGGCTGTTGTTGCTGTTGGTCCTGGGCGTCATGTGGGGGACTGCCCGCCCGGGCGAAGCCGCGCAAAAGCTTGCGGTCGGCAAGGCCGTGAGCGAAGCCTGGACCTTCCTCCCGCTCGACATCGGCCAACGGTACGGCGTCTTCGCGCGCTACGGACTCGACTTGGACATCATCAGCTTCCAAGGCGATGCGAAGTTGCAGCAGGGGCTCGCGGCGGAAAGCATCTCGTTCGGATTGGGTGGAGGTCCGGGCATGGCGTTCGCGGCCAAGGGCGCGCCGGCGATCGCCGTCGCGGCCTATTTCCGCGCGCCGCGCAACATATCCATCATCGTGGCGGAGAACTCGGCGATCAAGACGCCCAAGGATCTCAAGGACAGGACGATCGCGATCAGCACCGCCGGATCGCTGACCGCGTGGCTCGTGCAGCGCATCTCGCTTGCGCAAGGCTGGGGCGAGGACGGCATCAAGATGGCGGCGCTCGGCGGGGTCACGCCCGGTCTCGCCGCGATGCGCGCGGGCCAGGTCGATGGGGTCATCGGCTCCACCGAAGGCGGCTACATGCTCGAGGAGAAGCATGCGGGCCGGATTCTGCTCGCGGCCGACGCCTACGCGCCGGTCTTCATCACGCACGTGGTGTTCGCGCGCAAGGCGCTGGTCGCGAGCGATCCCGATCTGGTCACCCGCTTTCTTCAGGGCTTCTTCGCCACCATCGACTTCATGAAGACGCACAAGGCCGAAACCGCCAAGGTCGCGCAGGACGTCCTCAATTACAGCCCCGCGGTTGCGGCGCAGGCCTATGATCACGAGATGGGTGGCTTCGAGACTGACGGAAGCTTTGATCCCAAGGCGGTTGCGGTGCTCAAGAGCTCCTTCGTCGAAATGGGCATACTGCAAAGCGAACCCAAGGACAGCGAACTTTTCACGACGCGGTTCGTCCCCGTCAAGCCGACTGAGAAGGGCGCGGCGAGCCCTCGCCCTTGAGGGAAGCGCGCGCCGCTTCTGGAGCAGGGCCATAACGCGAGCGCCCACGCCCTTGCACCGCGCCCCCGCCCGCCGTACCATTTCGCCTCGTTTCCGGACCTCAAGGGGCCTTTCCCATGAACCAGATCGCGCCGTTGCCGCAAACCGGGGCCAAGCTCACGGTCCTCAATCCCATGGGCTATCCGCCCAAGGTCACGCGCAAGACACCGGCGCCGCGCCCCGAGACGCTCGACGGCAAAGTCATTTACCTGGTCGATTGCCGGTTCGACGATTCGATCGAGCTCCTGAAGCAGGTGAAGGCCTGGTTCCAGCGCCACATGCCGTCGGTCGACGCCCGCATCGTCTCGCTCTCGGCGTACTATGGCCATGACGATCCCAAGACCTGGGAGGAGATCAAGAAAAACGGCGACGCCGCCATCATCGGCGTCGGCCATTGCAGCACCTGCGCCCCGGCGGTCGCGACCCACGCCATCACCATCGACACCAAATACGGCGTCCCCACCGTCGCGCTCCACACCGACAAGTTCGTCAAGGTGGTGCGCTCCACCGCCGCGATGGCGGGCCTGCCGCAAGCGCCCGCGGTGTTCGTGCCGCAGCCGGTGATGGGCAAGTCGGCCGCCGAGCTCGAGGCCTATGTCAACGGCAACGACCCGGTCACCGGCCGCCCGGTGATGCAGGAGGTGGTCGAGGCGCTGACCTTGGCGATGCAGGAAGTGCCAGCCGGTGCCTGAACGGACGACCCCGCGCACCGTCGAGCCCGACACGGAAGAGAACCTGCAGCGCCTCTTCCTCGACAACAACTGGACCGACAAGCTGCCGATCGTGCTCCCCACCGAGGATCGGGTGGCGGCGATGCTGGCGGCGACGCACCACGCGCGCGACGAGGTGGTGGGCCACATGCAGCCCACTGCCAATCGCGGCGCCTGGGAATACACGGTCGAGAAGGTGGCGGTGAACGCGGTCATGGCGGGGGCGCGGCCGGCATATTTCCCGGTCATTCTGGCGCTCGCCGCGTCCGAGGTGTCGGCGCGCTCCAGCACCTCGAGCTCGGGCTCGGCCATGGTGGTGGTGAACGGTCCGATCCGCGACGAGATCGGCATGAATTACGGCACCGGCGCGATGGGCCCCTACAACCACGCCAACGCCACCATCGGGCGCGCCTACGGCCTCCTGTGCCAGAACCTCCAGGGCGGATCGGTGCCGGGCGAGACCTTCATGGGCTCGCAAGGCAACAACTACACCTACAACAACCTGACCTTCGCCGAGAACGAGCAGCGCAGCCCGTGGACGCCGCTCCACGTCCAGAAGGGCTTCAAGGCGTCGGACAGCGTCGTCAACATCTTCTATGGCTGCCGCTCGACCACGTTCTGCCTGGGCTTGCGCGAGAAATACTGGCGCGAGCATGTGAAGGACATGCTGCTCGGCATCGACGCCAACACCGCGCCGTGCCTGCTGCTCGACCCGATCACGGCGCGGCAGTTCATCGACCGCGCCGGCTTCGACACCAAGGAGAAGCTGATCCGCTGGGTCTACGACACCGCCAAGATGCCGGCCGGGCGGTATTGGGATCTGCAGCTCGTGCAGAACTACGTCTATCCGTGGGCGACCTTCGGGCGCGAGCCGCTGGCGACCAAGCTCAAGGCCCCGCCCGACGAGCTGATCAACATCTACGACGAGAGCGAGATCAACGTCGTGGTGGTGGGCGGCGAGACCAACGGATATTGGCAGATCATGGGCGCGCGCTATCGCAAGTCGGTGTCGATCGACGCGTGGCGGTGAACGGAAGGAGCCGAGCCTTGGCCGACCCGGTGCGGCTCACGGATCTGGCGCATGGCGGCGGCTGTGGCTGCAAGCTGGCGCCGTCGGTGCTGAGCCGCATTTTGGCCAAGATGCCGCTGGCCGGCCCCTTCCCCGACCTGCTGGTCGGCACCGAGACCGCCGATGACGCCGCGGTCTATCGCCTGAACGATACGCAAGCGGTGGTGGCGACCACCGACTTCTTCACTCCCATCGTCGATGATCCGCGCGATTTCGGCCGCATCGCCGCCGCCAACGCCTTGTCCGATATCTATGCCATGGGGGCGCGGCCGATCCTGGCGCTAGCCATAGTGGGCATGCCGGTCGACAAGCTGCCGGTCGAGACGGTCCAGGCGATCCTCGCCGGCGGCGCGTCGGTGTGCGCCGAGGCCGGAATCCCGGTGGCGGGCGGACATTCCATCGACGTCGTGGAGCCGATTTACGGGCTGTGCGTGCTGGGGCTGGTCCATCCCGCGCGCATCCTGCGCAACAGCACCGCGCGGGCCGGCGACCGGCTGATCCTGACGAAGCGCCTCGGCATCGGCATCTTCAGCGCCGCGCTCAAAAAGCGCGAGCTCGATTCCGAGTCTTATGCGGACATGCTCGCCGCCACGACTCAGCTCAACGACGTCGGCGCCGAACTCCCCGCCATCATCGGCGTCCACGCCGTCACCGACGTCACCGGCTTCGGCGTGCTGGGCCACGCGCTCGAGATGTGCCGCGGCGCCTCGCTCGGCCTCAATATCGCGATGTCGAAGCTGCCCCTCTTCCCCGCCGCGCAAGCCCTCGCCAAAGCCGGGTTTCGCACTGGCGCGTCGCAGCGCAATTGGGCGAGCTACGGCGCCGAGGTCGCGCTGCCGCCGGAATTGCCGGAATGGCAGCGCGCGCTCCTGTGCGATCCGCAGACGAGCGGCGGGCTGCTCGTCGCCTGCGCCGCGGAGGCGGAGTCCGAAATCCTCGACCTCGTGCGCCGCCGCGGATTCCACCATGCATGCTCGATCGGCGCGTTCGCCGCCGGGCCGGCGCGCATCGAAGTGACCGAGTGAGGCCGCACGGAAACCGGTCCGGGGGCGCGGCCCATTTGCGCGGTCTTCCCTCGGTCGATGCGGTGCTTCGCGTTGCCGAGGCCGCGATCGCGAAATTCGGCCGGACAGCGGTGCTCGCCGCGATTCGCGCCGCGCTCGCTGAGGCCCGCACGGCGTCGCGCGACGGCGCCGCGCTTCCCGGTGCCGCCGCGATCGCCGAAGCCGCGCGATTCGGCCTCGAGACCGCATCCGCATCGAGCCTTCGTCCGGTGTTCAACCTGACCGGAACGGTGCTGCACACCAATCTCGGCCGCGCGCTCATTGCCGAGGAAGCGGCCGAGGCAGCGCTCGCCGCAATGCGCAACGCCGTCGCGCTCGAGTTCGATCTCGACACCGGGCGGCGCGGCGAGCGCGACGATCATGTGCGCCGGCTTTTATGCGAGCTCACCGGCGCCGAGGACGCGACCATCGTCAACAACAACGCGGCGGCGGTCCTGCTCGTGCTCAACAGCTTCGCCAACGGAAGCGAGGCCGTGGTCTCGCGCGGCGAGCTGATCGAGATCGGCGGAGCCTTCCGCATGCCCGAGATCATGGCCCGCGCCGGCGCAAGGCTGGTCGAGGTCGGCACCACCAACCGCACCCACCTCAAGGACTATGAGGCCGCGATCGGGCCTGCCACGGGTCTCGTGCTCAAGGTCCACACCTCGAACTATCGCGTCGAGGGCTTCACCGCCGAAGTCTCGGCACCGGCGCTTGCGGCGCTGGCGCGCGAGCGCGGCGCGACGCTGGTGCACGATCTCGGCTCCGGCACGCTCGTCGACCTCGCGCGTTGGGGGCTCGCGCACGAGCCGACGGTCGCCGAGGCGATCGCCGACGGCGCCGACCTGGTGACCTTCTCGGGCGACAAGCTGCTGGGCGGGCCGCAGGCCGGATTCATCGTCGGAAAGGGCGCGCTCATCGCCGCGATCAACCGCAACCCGATGAAGCGCGCGCTGCGCCTCGACAAGATCCGGCTCGCCTGCCTCGACGCGACCTTGCGGCTTTACCGCGACCCCGACCGGCTGGCCGATCGTTTGCCGACCTTGCGGCTGCTCGCCCGCCCGGCGGCAGAGATCGAGGCGCTGGCGCGCTGGCTGCTGCCGACGATCGCGACTTCGCTGGGCGACGATTTCGCGGTCGAGGTTGTCGCCTGCCGGAGCCAGATCGGTTCGGGCGCGCTGCCGGTCGAGACCATCGCCAGCGCCGGCATCGCCATCCGCCCGCACGTGCGGCGCAAAATCGGCGGCGCCCTCGAGGCGCTGGCTGCCGCCTTGCGCGCGCTGCCGGTGCCGATCATCGGGCGCATCGAGCGGCAGCGGCTGGTCCTCGATCTGCGCTGCCTCGAGGACGAGCCCGGATTCGTCGTCAATCTCAAGTCGCTCGACTTCGCCGGCGCGGTGGCGGAAGAGAGTGGGAGTCGAACCCACCAAAGACCGTCTCGCGGCCCCACCCGGATTTGAAGTCCGGCCGCCCCACCGGGGACGATTCTCTTCCAGCGCGAAAATTCCCTATTTTTGGAGCGCCAGCGGTGCCGGTTGTAACCGACTTGGCACCCAAATGGCACCCAGCGAAAGACGACGGCCGTCTCGCCGCATCTTCGCATAGAGATGAATGAAGTCGACCGGGCGCAGCTTATGCACCAGCATCGCGCCGGGCATGTTCTCTCACGGTGGGCAGGACCGGCTCCGCCGCGTATCTCGGAAATCATGTGCTGAAGGTCAATATCATCAAGATCGATCTCGGGCTGATTGCGCGCGCAGCCGATCGGATCGAACGACGAACCGAAATCCACTACGGCACCATGGCCTTCAAGGCATTGAACGACATGGCCGCCCGCCGCTCGATCGAATGGCCGAAAGGGACCATTGGCATTACCGAAAACGGATGCTGAAGGTAAAGCGGACTTGGCGCGCGGGTCGCCATCCTTGGCATAAAGACCCTGACCGGACATCATTTTTTTGGCGCGGCATAAAGCGTCAGAAAAATCTCCGCCCTTCCTCATCAGCACCGGCGCCGTGAGCGAGTGATGCGGATTGCCTGGCGGAGCCGATCTGGCGACTTGGCTTTCAATAGGTGCGAAGTCGTTCCGCGGTCTTACCACCGAGCGCGGGAAGGCCGGTCTGGTAGGCCTCATCGAGCATTGTCTTCACGTACTCATCCGCTTGAACCGGCTTGTATCGCGGCGGATTGCCGGGCCCCGCGCAGGTTTCGAGGCACCGGACGATCGTTGCGCCGTTGGGCGAGGCGAAGAGGGGAACGGAGATCCGTGCGTTCGAGCTGGTGTTGAAGACCCGATGCAGAGTCGAGGTATAGAGATCGTTCGTCCAAGTCTGGAACAAATCTCCGATATTGACGACCATCGTTCCCGGGATGGAGGGCGCGTCGATCCATTCTCCCGCCGCATTGAGGACTTGAAGACCGCCGAGCGAGTCCTGGTAGAGGAGTGTGAAGGCGTTGTAATCCGAGTGCGGCGAAAAGCTCCATTGCGCCTCGCGCAACTTCGTCCGATCGATCGCCGGATAGTAGTTCAGCACCAGATTTCCGCTCGGGTAGCGGTACATCTCGTCGAAATAGGATTCCGGCAGGTCGAGGCTCAGGGCGAAGGCGCGGGCAAGATACTGCGCCACCGCGCACCGTTCGCGAATGTGTTTTCGCATCAGTTCCGCAAACCCGGGGATCGCCGCGTCGTCCGGCCATAGCGACATTCCCGCATTGCGCCGTCCTTCCTCCGGCTCGCCGGGCAGAACCTCTCGGCTCATGTGAAAGCGTTCCTTGATATCCGGAATCTTGTCGGGATTTGCCTCCGGGTTGGGTCCGCCCATCCCGCGATATCCGAGTCTCGCGGCGCTTCGGTTGCTATGAAGCTTCATCTTCTCGGTCAGGGGCAGCTCGAAAAAGCGATGGCCCATGGCGATGACGTCGTCGAATTCCTGCTGCGGAATCCCATGGCCGGTCAGGTAAAAGAACCCGATATCGATGCAGGCGTCGCGCAGCGCGCGTGCGACGGCGCGGCGCTCGTCGAAGCCGTGGTCCTCGAGGAACGGGGAAAGGTCGATCACCGGCAAGCGCGTCACCGCCTTGCGTTCTCTTGCCGGACCGCGATGCTCGTCCATGGCTCACGTCTCCCGATGCGATGGTGCTCTCAGTCTAGCCGTGCATGGTCCCTCGGATCCCGGACCGATTTTGGCCGTTTTCGGGCCTCCGTTGCAATGCGGTTTCTCATGCCAACCGGAAACGTGTAGAAGGGAAGCTGCACCAAGGGGCATTCGGGGAGGGCACCAATGAAGTTCGGACATTTCTGCTTGCCGACCTTTTTTCCCGATGTTGACGGCAATGTCGGCCTGTTGATGCGCCGCTGGCTCGATCTCCTGGGCGAAAGCGAGGCGCTGGGCTTCGATTCGCTGTGGGCGAACGAGCATCATTTCGATCCCTATGGCGGCATCATTCCGTCGCCGCCGACCATCCTTGCAGCGCTGTCGCAGCGCACGAAGCACGCGCGGCTCGGCACGTCGATCGTCGTGCTGCCGCTCCACAGCCCCATAGAGGTCGCGGAACAGCTCGCCATGGTCGATTTGATGTCGGGCGGGCGGGTCGAGTTCGGCATTGGCCGCGGCTTCGTCGAGTTCGACTATGACCGGCTCGGCGTTCCGCGCGAGGATTCCCAAGCCCGCATGCGCGAGCAGCTCGAAATCATTCTCAAGGCCTGGTCGGGCGAGCGCTTCACGCACAAGGGCCGGTTCTACACTTACGAAAACCTGGAGGTGTGGCCGCGGCCCGAGCAGCGCCCGCATCCGCCGATCTGGCTCTCGTGCTCGCGAACGCCGTCGAGCTTCGAATGGGCTGGAGAGATGGGCTACAGCGTTCTCACCGTGGCGTATCCCAGCGTGCAGAACCTCGTCGCCAACAACAAGATCTACCGCGAGGCCTGGACCAAGGCCGGCCATCCGGCCGGCAAATGGCGCGTCGCGACGCACTATCACTGCGTTCTGAGCGAAACCAAGCGCGAGGCGCGCGATATCGCGCGCGAGGCGTGGCGCCGCTACAACCAGGCGACCACCCACACGCTCGATCGGGTCCGGGCGGACCAGGCCTATGGCAACAGCCCGGCCCGACGTCAGGTGAGCGAGGACATGCTCGACATTGACAGGATGGTCGAGGAGCTGCGTGTCTTCGCCTGCACGCCCGACGAGGCGGTCACGTTTCTGGAGCGGGCGCAGGACGCGATGGGATTTACCCAATGCGACTGCACCTTCTTCTTCGGCGGCATCACGCACGATCAGGCGAAACGCTCGCTGCGCCTCTTCGCGAGCGAGGTCATGCCCAAGCTGAAGAACCGCGAGCCCCGGATCTCGGCGTAGTCAGGCCGACATGCCGCCGTTCCGGCGCACCGGACATGGGCCAAGTGACGTACCCGGCAAAGCCCAATTCGGGATTACGGCGGCATGTCCGCTCCAGCGCAGCTTCGAATGAGGCCCTGGGACGTTGCCCGAAAGCATGCGCCTTTGAAGCCTCGCCGTCATTTCCTTATGCCAAACTCTATCGGCATCACGCGCCCACCCCTTCCCCCGTGCGTTTCGTAGCCCTGCGACATCCTGCCGCGCTCGGCTAAAGTTTCCGATTATGCTTAGATAGCGAACTAATGGTTTCGGGGCAGGCGCCATGCTGAGTATGCTGCGCTGCGGCATAAATCTGACGGCACCGACTATTGCGGAGAGGATCTGCAATCGGGTCCTCGCCGCCTCGGAGCGAATCCGATGGTCGATTTGATCAAGGAAGACGAGGTCGGCCTCTACGCCGACTTCGACAATCGCGCGCGGCTTGCCGCGCTGGCGGCGACGCGTCCCGCGCCGCGGACCCTGCCGGTGATCGACTTCACCCCCTATAGCGAAGGCGGAAGCCTCGCCGCGCGCAAAGACGTCGCTCGCGCGCTCCGCGCGGCCTGCCTCGATAGCGGCTTTTTCTATCTTGCCAATCACGGCATTTCGCAGGCCGAGTTTGACGTTGCCCATGCCTGGGGCCTCATGCTTTTCGAATTGCCCCGCGCCGAGAAGGCCAAGCTGGATAAGACCCTTCATCCCGCCCGCCAAGGCTGGATGCCGGTTGGCGGCACAAGTCCCGGCGCCAACCCCGACCAGGATGCCGACCTGAAAGAAACCTTCGTCTTGCCGCGCGACCGCCTGCCAGGCGAGCGCGAAGGCGACAATCCCGCGGTCGGCAACGGCTTCTGGCCCGATCCGCGTCTCCTGCCGGGCTTCAGGGAGTTCGTCGGCGCGCACATCCTGAAGCGGGCCGCGGTCGGGCAGCGCCTGGCACGCGCGCTGGCACTCAGCCTCGAACTCGACGAGGACGCGCTCGACGAGCCGCACCGCTATCCCAACGTGTCCCTCACTTACAATTACTACCCCGCGCTCGATCCCGAGACCGCGGGGCGCACCCAATGGGGCATCTCGCCGCACACCGATTACGGCAGCTTCACGCTTCTATCCCAGGATTCGCTTGGCGGGCTCGAGGTGCGCACGGCCGCGGATGAATGGATCGACGTGACGCCGATCCCCGGCACCTTCGTCGTCAATTTGGGCGATCTCTTCGCGCGCTGGACCAACGGGCTCTATCGCTCGAGCCTGCACCGGGCCGCGAATTTTAGCCGCAGCGGCCGCGCGCGCATCTCGTTGCCGCTCTTCTTCAATCCGCATCCCAAGGCCTGGATCGCGTGCCTGCCGACCTGCCAGAGTCCGGGCAATCCAGCGAAATACGATCCGGTCGAGGCCGGGCCCTACGTGCGGGCCCTGGTGGAGCAATCGCATCGCACCGGGCGACCGGGCGTAGCACGGCAAACCGTCACGGAACGGTTCCGAATTCTCTGAACAAGGTGCGCAGGTCAAGGGGAAAGTGAAAGGATCGGGCGATGGACGATTTCCGGTCGGATTTGGCGGCAGCAAGCGTCTACGCGCTCTGGGAGCGTGAAGACCGGCACAACAACATGCCACCCGAAGCGGCGCATATCTGGCGGTGGCCGGTGATGAGTCGGCTGATCGACCGTGCCGTGGCGGCCACCGACATGAATAATGCCGAGCGCCGCGTCCTCGTGATGCACAACCCGCATTTCGGCGCCGAGCGCGACGGCGCGGCGATCAATCTCTCGGTCAATCTCCAGGTGCTGATGCCCGGCGAACGGGCTCGGCCGCACCGCCATACGATGAATGCGCTCCGCTTCGCGCTCGAGGGGGACAAGGCCGCTACGATCGTCGAGGGCAAGGAATGTGCGATGCTGCCCGGCGACATGATCCTTACGCCGGCCTGGACCTGGCACGAGCACAAGCACGAGGGACGCGAGCGCGCCGTCTGGATCGATGCGCTGGATGTGCCAGTGCACCGCTATCTCGGGACCGGCGTCTTCGAGCCCGGTCCAGCGCATGACATCGAGGCGCTGCCATCGGACGCCTCGTTCGATGCGGCAGGCCTTACGCCCGACTCCCCGTCGGCTGCGAAATCCTACTCGCCCTTGTTCCGCTATCCCTGGGACCGCGCGGCGAAGGCGCTCGCTTCCCTTCCCGCCAGGAAGGACGGATCCCGCCGCCTGCATTACACGAACCCAGTCACGGGCGGTCCCGTTATGGCCACACTCGACTGCTACCTGCTCGGCCTTACCACAGGACAGGAAACCGCAGCATATCGCACCAACAGCAATTGCGTCTGTATCGTCGTGGACGGCGAGGGGCAGTCGCGCATCGGCGACGACACGATCTCCTGGGGCCCGAAAGACGTTTTCACGCTGCCCCACAGCCAATGGACCAGCCACAAGGCGAGTAGCGACGCGCGACTCTTTCAGATCACTGACCGCGAAATGCTCCGCCGACTCGACATCTTGCGCGAGGAAAGCCGCAACTGAAGTTCCGGTCGGCGCATGAAATTCGCTTCGGGAGATTGAACATGACGACAATGCAAGAGTCCGAGATTCTAACCCGCGTCGGTCCCGGTACGCCGATGGGCAATCTTATGCGCCATTATTGGCTGCCGGCGCTCAAATCCTCCGAGCTCAAGGCGGATGGCGATCCCGTGCGTTTCCTGCTCCTCGGCGAGCGGCTTATCGCGTTCCGCGACAGTGCGGGTCGGGTGGGCGTCATGGATCACCGCTGCCCGCACCGTTGCGCTTCGATGTTCTTCGGCCGCAACGAGGAGAACGGGCTCAGATGCGTCTATCACGGCTGGAAGTTCGACGCCGACGGCCGATGCGTCGATCAGCCGAACCTGCCGCCGCATCAGCAGTTCAAGGAGAAGGTGCGCGCCAAGGCTTACCGCGCGGCCGAACGCAACGGCATCGTCTATGTCTACATGGGTGAGGCCGTCAAGGCGCCGCCGCTTCCCGACATCGCAGCAACGCACATCCCGGAAGACCAAGTGACGGTCAGCTTCGTCCTGCGCGAATGCAACTGGCTCCAGGGCCTCGAGGGCGACATCGACACCTCGCATCTCAATTTCCTGCATCTCGGGTCGATGGGCGGTGGCGATTTCGCACCAAACGATCCGACGCGCTTCGGGGCGATCCACCGCGATCCCGAATACAAGGTGGCGGAGACCGAGCTCGGCACCATGTACGGCGCCTATCGCCCGGCCGAGAACGGACAGTCGTATTGGCGCATCGCGCATTTCATGTTCCCGTGCTGGACGCTGGCGCCCTACATCGCGTTCGCGCATTACCGTATCGCGCGCGCCTGGGTACCGCTCGACGACACGCACATGATGTTCGTGGTGATCGGCCCGAAAGAGGGCCCGGGCGCCCAGCACGAGGTTGGCCCGTTGCTGCCGAACACTAGCGACTGGCTCGGCCGCTTCCGCTGCCTGCAAAGCAGCGACAACGATTATCTCATCGACCGCTCGGCGCAGCGCACGCGCTCCTACACCGGCATCGAGGGCATCCATCAGCAGGACCAGGCCGCCACCGAGAGCATGGGGCCGATCACGGATCATGCCTTCGAGAATCTCGCCGCGAGCGACCGAATGGTCGTGGCGACGCGCCGGCGTCTCTTGGGCGCGGCGAAGGCGCTGGCCGAAAGGGGCACGCTTCCGCCTGGCGCCGACCAGGCCGCCGCGGCCTATGGCCGGATGCGGGGCGGCTTTTTCCTCGCGCCCGAGACGCGGGGATGGCCCGACGTCTACTATAGGCAGTTGGCGGCCGTCGGCGCCGACGCTGCGACCGAGGCCGCGGAATAGCCGGAGGAGATCCACGGCCAAACACCCGTCCTTCTGGTGAGCGACGGGCGGACATCATGGTTCCTGTTCAGTTCCAGAGCGCGAATCCCATGGCGCAGCCGACGCCCTCGGCGGTGCGATAGCACGGAACGTAGTCGACAATCCGAGCGCCCCGGTTCATGGCACCGGCGACGATGATCCAGTTGCGAATTTCCGAGGTGCCCTCGATCAGCACGGATGAGGGGATGGCGCCGAGATAGTCCATATCGTTGGTCTCGAGCGCCGCGAGCACGGCGGCGTCGAGCGGCTCGTCGATCACGGTATGGCTGAGCCCGCCAGATGCGAGAAGCGCGATGCGCGCATCGCCGGCAAGGCCCCCGATGACCCGCTCGAGCGCGCGGCCGAACTCGAGGCAACGCCTGGCGCTCGGCGCCGGCGGATAATAGGTGTTGACCATCACCGGCACGATCGGACAGAGCTGCTCGGGCATCACGAATTTCAGCACCCGGCCGAAGGCGTGGCCGAGCCCCGTGGGGTCGCGCAGCTTGGTCGACCAGGCGGGATCGAATCCCTCCTCCATCAACCCTTCGAGGAGTCCAGCGGCCATCGGGGCGGCAACCGGGTAACGCGTCATCTGGTCGCGGGACGCCTCGCCGAGATAGTTGAAATGCATCGTCGCATCGGCCTCGGCGCCGGCATAGATGACGAAGGGCGGCATGTTGTCGTCGAGGATGTTCTCATGCTGGTCGTCGCCGATGATGATGACGGCATCGGGGCGCCAGGCGGCGAGCGCGGCGCCCAGCGCTGCAAAGGCCCGATGACAGCGCTCGTGTTTGCCGCGCTTCGCCTCCTCGGCGAGTTCTGCCGCGATGCCAGGCTTGGGATGGAACCGCTGTTTGGTGCGGGTTGGCAGTTCGCTCCATCGGCCGGGCCGCATCAGGAGCTGCGGCGCGTGCGATGCGGCGAGAGCTCCGACGATGTGCGCCATGGCACCCCCTAAAGCCTCCGAATATCGAAACGCCGTTCCAAGCGCTGGAGCCCTGCAAATGCCACGTCGATGTGCGGTTGCTGCGGCATTCGAGTGAATCCTATTTCGATGGCCGATGCAATGGGGACGGACCACCGCGTCCGCGCGGTCAGAACGACATTCGCTGCGACATCCTGTCGCTCTCACGATGACTCCGGCACTATGCTTAGATAACTAACTAAATAGTGGGGCGCAGTCGATCCGACATAGGAAGGCTTGGACATCCGCCATGTTCACACGCGAAGACAACGAACGCCTCGTCAGAGTGAGCCGGGGCACACCCGCCGGCGAGCTCTTCCGCCGCTATTGGCAGCCGGCATGCCTTTCGACAGAGCTGCCCGAACCGGATTGCGCCCCGGTGCGGGTGCGGCTCCTGGGCGAGGACTTGGTCGCCTTCCGCGACAGTGCGGGCAAGATCGGGTTGGTCGCGGCCTTTTGTCAGCACCGCCTCGCGCCCCTCTTTTTCGGGCGGAACGAAGAGCATGGGCTGCGCTGCGTCTACCACGGCTGGAAATTCGACGTCCGCGGCACCTGTGTTGATCTGCCGACGGAGCCGGCGGGGAGCCCGATGCAGCGCGACGTAAGGCTCAAGGCCTACCCTACGGTCGAGAAAGCCGGCATCGTTTGGGCCTATCTCGGCCCCGAGGAGACCATGCCCGAGCCGCCCGATTACGAATGGACGCGCGCGCCCGAGACGCACTGCTACGTTTCCAAGACATACGAGGCCTGCAATTACATGCAGGCGCTCGAAGGCGGCCTCGACACGGCGCATTCCTCGTACCTGCACAACATGAAGCTCGGCGACACGAAGGAGCTGCGCCAGCGCGACCGCTCGCCTCGGCTCGAGGTCGCGCGGACGAATTACGGCTATTACTACGTCTCGACGCGCGACACCGGCGCCGACGGCAGCTATGTCCGGCTTTACCATTTCGTGCTGCCGTTCCAACAGATGCGAGGCGGGATGCGCGGCATCGGGCAGAACGAGGTGCCGGAACTCAACGGCCATTTGTGGGTCCCGATCGACGACGAGCAGACCAACGTTTACAACTTTGGCTACAGTCCGGACCCGGAGGTGCCGATCTCGGGGGAACAGCGCGAGGCCTTCGAACATAGCTTCGGCCGCGGCAGGAACGACCACATCCCCGGCACGTTCAAGCTGAAGCGCAATCCGTCGAACGACTATCTGATCGACCGCCGGGTGCAGAAGACTCAAACCTTCTCCGGCATCGAGGGCATCAACACCCAGGATTTCGCAATTCAGGAGGGGATGGGTCCGATCGTCGACCGCAGCCAGGAATATCTCGGCTCGACCGACCGGGCAATCGTGGCGTCGCGCAGGATCCTGCTCGAGGCTATGACGGCGGTCGAGCGGGGCGAGCCGGCGCCCGGGACCGATCCCGCGACGCATCGTGATATCCGTCCCTATGATGCTATCGTTCCGCCGGGTGCCAATTGGCGGCAAAGCTTTGGCCACAACCTCGTTTGCACGTGGTAGGCGCGACGACTGCGAAGTCGGGCAATTCCGGCGGCGATGCTTCATCCAGGATCGGCGGCGCCCGTCCCCCGCGGTTCTGAAGGCGATCCAGCACGTTGCCATCCCAATCCCGCTTTGCGCGAAGTGACTGGCGAACGAGCATGCTCACGCCTTGTGAAGCCCCGGCGGGACCTTTTCAGAATCAAGCCGCCCTATTGCGGACGCTGCTTTGTGGCTTCCGGCGACCCGAGCGGAATGCTATTTTACACGTGGACCCATGGTCATCCGGGAAATGCCGGGTGAAGACGCGCGAAAGAGGCAAGCCATGCCGGCGAAGACCGCGACACCCCCCATTCGTATGGAAGGCCTGACCTTGGCGGTGAAGAGCGTGAAGCGCTCCGTCGCCTTCTATCGCGAGAAGCTGGGCTTCACCGTCGAAATCGACAGCACGCCGGATTTCGCGATGATCCGCGTCGGCGGCAAAAGCGGTGGCACGATCGGCCTTCTCATGGCGCGTCACGCCAATCGACCGGGCGCCAAAAGTACGACAAACGCGCAGCACGCCGCCATCCATGTCGAACTCAGTACCGACAGTCTCGACTCCCTCTATCGCCGGCTGAAGGCGCGTGGCGTTCGCATCCACGAGCCGCCGCATGACGAGCCCTGGGAGCGCTCGATGCAGCTCTATGATCCGGACGGCTATACCGTCGAAATCGCGCAAGGTCGCCGCGGGCGCAACCAGCCCAAATCGCCGCGTGCCGACGCGCACTGACCCGGCGCAATGCAGCAGCTGAATTGGCACCACCATCAAGTTTCCGTAGGTCGTCTGGCGCAGGCGGGGCTCACTTCGCGTTAGTGCCTTAAACAAACCTCTTGCCTGCTTCCGGTTCCGCGGACAACGAATTAGATTTTTCGAATGAACCAGAGGTGGGTCAGTGATTGCTGCTGAGCCTTACCTCGATTGGCTAAATCACACCGCACGCTCTATCGGATTCCGCCGGACCTTTCGAGCTTCGACTGCCATCCCGATCGTGAATCGCGAATCAGCGCCAATGAAGTCGGGTATTAGATATACCCCTTCTCGCGATAGTATTTCTCCGCGCCGCGATGCAGCGGGAGGGGCGCGCTCGCGGCTAGGAAGCGCATGTCGATGGGGCTCGTGAGCGCGGCATAGGGCGGCGGGAAGAGGCGGTCGATGGCGGCCTTCTTCTCGTCGATCGCCTGCGTCGCGAGATAGGCGACCTCGTCCGGCAGATCCTCGCGGCAGAAGAGCAGATGCCCCGACAGGTCGAGCGTCGCGACGTCGCGCTCGATGCCGCGCATGCGGCCCTTGGGGATGATGCCGCGCGGCATGCCGCGCGCCGTGAAGCGCTGCAGCACCGGTTCGTCGATGGATAAGAAGATGAGGTCGTTCTCGGTGCTGAGCTGCTCCCAACGGCGGTTCATGATGGCCTCGTCGAAGACCGCGTCCCATTCGCCGTTGACCGCGGGCTCACCCGGTGCGCCCATGTTGCGCGGCCTGCCGAAGACGAGCTTGCCTCCCCATCCTTCGAGCGCCTCGAGCGAGGCGCCATACTCGCGCAACACGAGATCGGCGACCCAATAGCAGGGATGGCGGCCCGGCCCCGGCACCGCGGCCTTGAGCTTGACGCGGTCCTTCACGATCTGGCCGAGGCTCGTCACGCCGGTCTCGCGCTTCACCGCAAAGATCAGCCGGTCGTCATGCGGGAAATTTGCGATGGTGCGGAGCGGCGACGGCTTGCGCGCGGCGCCGTAACGACCCTCGAGCGCGGTCACCGCGTACCAGCTCGGCGTGGTGAAGGCGAAGTGATACTTGCCGTCGGCCACATCCATGGGCGCGTCCATGCAGATCTCGCCCGGGTCGCCGGCCACCATCGACACGGTCGAGCCCTTGGGCAACGGCGAGTAGTAGCCGGTCATGCCAAGCGTGACCTGGCTGCCGACCGCGATCCAGTTCGCTCCCGCCACCGCCATTTTGAGATCGAGCGCCGTCATCTATCTCTCCTTCGCGGGTATTGCGGCAAAGACGCAGCCGTCCTCGACGCGCACCGGAAAGCACGCGACCGGCGGCCGCTTGGTCGCGACGACACAGCGTCCATCGCGGAGACTGAAGCGGAAGCGGTGCCACGGACAGGTAATCTCGCGCCTCGCTGCGCTTACCTCGCCTTCACCCAGCGGGCCCGCCCAATGCGGACAGAGCGCATCGATCGCATAGATCTCGTCGCCGATCCGCACCACAGCGATGCCGCGGTCGCCAACGCGGAGCTGCTTCGGGGTGGCCTCGTTAAGTTCGGCGAGAGTGCAGAGGAACTGGGTCACGCCGCTACCACGCTACGGCTGGCGCCGCTTCGTCGAGCCCGGCGCGGCGGAAGCGATAGGCCGGCGGATGCTCGTGGCCGCAACTTGGGCAGGTACGGTGCGCGCGGTCCGAATTGAAGGCCGTGACCGACTCCGCCTCGCCGCGCCAGAATTTCTCGATCCCGTGCGGGCCGGTCGCGAAGTCGCGCCGGCCGAGCGACGTGGCGCAGGACGGGCAGATCCAAAGAATCGCGTCGTTCACGTAGGCCTCGGGTGTGCCGCCCAGCACGATGGCGTAGCGCACGAAATCGGCGCGCGCGATGCGGAACCATACGAGATCGCTGTCGCAGGCGCGCCAATAGCCGAAAAGCTGCGCCACATGGTGCGGCGTGCCACCCTTCACCACATGCATTACCGTCTCGTCGTCGGGGATGCGCAGCACGCCGTTCTCGCGCGCCTCCCACAAGGTGAGCGGCGGCGCGTCGGCCGCGCGGCAGTCGGTCCACACGTCGTAGTCATGCGTGCGGGTCCAGCGGCCGACCGTCGGACTGTCCGGACCGATCGGCAAGAGATAGCGCAGGATAGGTGCGTCCATCAGGCCGTCGCCCGCTCACCAATAGAGCCGAGCCTCCGCCTCTTCCGGCGTGTCCTTGGCCTTGTTCCAGCAATAGCCGCGCGGATTGATGTGGGCGCATTCGGGGCAGGTGCGCAGCATCGCGTCGCCGTTGTAGCGGCGCACGGCCTCCTGCTCGCCCTTCCAGAAGCCGGCGAGCCCGGTCTGGCCGGTCTCGACAACGAAGTCGAAGAGCAAGGTGAGACATTTCTCGCAATACCAGGCGAAGCTGTCGGTCTCCTTGCCGGTGGGCCGGCCCTGTACGATGCAGAAATAGCCGGCCTTGCGCTCGGCGGCGCCGATAGGCAGATAGAGCTCGTCCTTGTCGTTGATGTGCCAGTAGCCGAAATTGTGCAGTACGCGGTGCGGCGTGCCGGCGGTGGTCACGCGCAGGGTCCAGGGTTGATGCTCGCCCTCCTCGATGCCGCGCGGGCCCAGTTCGACGTAATGGCTGATATTGCCCTTCTTCGGGTCGTCTATCGCCATGGCGCTGATGAGGCGGCGGCGCAGCCCGAAGATATTGTGGCCCACGGCACGGAAGGTCGAGAAATGCGGCATGATCGCGTCGGCCAACAGGTCCCAATCCTCGGCGATCTTCTCAATCGGGTCCTTGATCTCGATCTGTGCGAACATTGAATCGGCTCCTGGCGCTCTTGGCCAATCATCGCATTTCGAGGCCCCGCTGTCGATGCGGTCGCTACTCACGCCGCGCCGAGCCTGTTGACGCGGCGGGACCGACGAAGGGAATTGCCATGCTGAACAAGATCGCGGGCGCCACGCTCGCCGCCGCCCTGCTTGTGGGGGCTGCAGCGACCGAGGCGCGACAGGCGCCCACCAAGATCGTACTCGGCGTGCCGGGACGTCCCGATCAGGCTTCGCTCGAGCTTGCCTTGCAGCGCGGCCGTTCGAAGCCATGATGCTTCAGGCGCGCCTTGCATCGGCGAGACGGCCGCTGTCGCGTCGCTATGTGCGTGGATAACCCACCGTCTGAGCGAAGGTCACGAATTGCTGATCCGGCAGGTGCAGCGCGCGAGCGAGCTTTTCATAGTCGACCGCGCCCCGGAACACTGTCCCGAGCCCTTCGGAGGCGCAGAACAGATAAACGTTTTGGCCGATGAAGCCGGTATCGACCGACGCATAGAGCCTGCGCTCCTCGACCGAGATATCCGTCATGCGCTCGCCGTGCGCGACATAGACGAGGTTGAGCGGCGCGGTTCCGACAAAGTCCTGAAGGCCCGTCTGCGCGCGGAGATCGCCCGCCAGATGAGGTTGCAGGGCATGTGACTTCGGCTCGTAGAGCCACGTGCCATCAGCCCTCACGACATAGATGTCCATCACCATGACGTGGCGCCAATAGGGAGCCGTCCGGTCGCCGCTCGCGGGCCGATTGATGCCGAACGCCGCCCACAGCAGATCGGATAGGGTCTGCGCCGGGATCGGGCGATCCGAATATTCGCGGGTGGAACGCCTTAGCTTGAGCGCCGCGGTCAACGCCATGCCGCCTTCGCTTCGCGGCTGTGGCAGATCGAGAGGCTTCAGTTCCTGCGCGGCGGCGATGCTCGGAGCCGCGGCCATCGCCGCGGTTGCGAGAAGGCCAGTACCAGCTTGACGTCGCGTCATCATCATCACTCCTCGATGCGGATCATCCGTGGTCCACCGCGCTGAGAATCGCGCGGCGAACCAGCGTCTCGAACAGCGGCATCTTGTAGGCGTTCTTCGCAAACGGCGTTGCGCCCGCCAGGGCGGCACGCCCGGCGGCTGCGGCCACCGCCTCGTCGATCCGTCTGCCGACAAGGACGGACTCGGCCGAGGATGCCCGGTGCGGCACCGGCGCCGCAGCACCAAGAACGATCGAGGCGCTCTTGCAGGTTCCGTCCTGACCGAGATCGAGAACGACGGCGACATCTGCAAGCGGCCAATCGAAGGAGTCCGTCTCGCCCTGCTTCAGATGCGACATCCTCACGCTCGCCGGCACCGGCGGCAGCAGGATCGCCGTCAGGATTTCCTGCGCCTTCAGGTCGTTCTCCCGTTGCAGGTCCCTGCCCGGCGGCACGAAGAAATCCTCGAGTGCCAATCGGCGCATGGCGCCCTCGGCATCGGCGAGCTCGACCGTCGCGCTCAAGGCGACCAGGATCGTGGCGGCCGTGGATGGGTGAACGATCGCGCAGGTCTGGTTGTCGAAGATCGCGTGGTACTGGTTCTCTCCGGCTATCGCGAAGCAGTGACCGCCGCCTTTCCGCAAGCAGCGGAATGCCTCGGCGCGGAAATACCAGCAGCGCGGCCGTTGCAGCAGGTTGCCGCCCAGCGTCGCAACATTGCGGATTTGCGGGCTTGCCGATGCTCGTGCCGCCCCCGCCAACGCGGGATAGCGCCGCCCCACGACTGTATGTTTCGCGAGATCGGCGAGCGTGACCATCGACCCGATGCGCAGGCCGCCGGACTCATCGTCGGCAATGGCGTCGAGGCCCTTAATCTCCTTCAGGTTGACCACCGTCTCGGGCGTCAGCAGATGCTCCTTCAAGAGATCGAGAAGGTCCATCCCGCCTGCCTTCACGACCGATCCATTGCCGTTTTCCATCGTCATCGCATCGGCGACGGTCGTCGATGAGGCGGACGCCGCTTCCGAGATCGTTCTCGCGTTCACCCAGGCAAAGCGGTTCATCTTGGTCAGCTCCTCGCCGGAATCTTGCCGAGCGCCGCGAGGACGGACGCCGGCGTCATCGGCAGGGCACGAAGCCGCACCCCGATCGCGTTGAAGACGGCGTTGGCGATCGCCGGAGCGGTCGCAATGTTCGAGGGCTCGGCGATGCCGTAGGCATCGGTCGCGCTGTTGGCCTGATAGTTCTCCAGGACGATGACGTCGATCGTCGGCGTTTCTCGCGCGCCCGCCAGCTTGTACTGTTCCAGATCCGGGTTCACCATGCGGCCGGTGTGCTGATCGAGGATGCGGTTCTCGAACAGGGCGTAGGACAGGCCCATCAGTACGCCTCCCTGTACCTGGCTTTCGATCTGGAGCGGGTTGATCGGCCGCCCGCAATCCTGGACCGCGACGACGCGCTCCACCCGCACGATGCCGGTTTCGGTGTCGACCGCCACCTCGGCGAATTGAACGCCGCCCAAATCCTGGTGCGCCAGGGCGGCATCCTCCATCCGCCGGCGAAACCCGCCGTAGTCGTCGCTGCGCGCAGCCACGGCGCCGACGCGGTCGGTGCGCAAATGAGCTGCCGCGTCGGCAAAGCTCATGCCGTGGCTCGGCTTGCCACGGACTTCGATGCGGCCGCCGCGAGCAACGAGAGTCTCGACGGCGGTGTCGAGGACCGGCGCTGCCTCGCGAAACAACGCTTGCAGAACGTGCCATGCGGCCGTGCGCGCCGGCGGCGTGATGGATGCGGTCGCGCGGCTTCCATAGGACGGCGGTCCGGCGGGAAACTCGGTATCGCCGATGCGCACGGTAATCGCCTCGGGGCGGAGCCCCAGCACTTCGGCTACGACTTGCGCCAGAACCGTGCCGGTGCCCGTCCCGATGTCCTGCACGCTCGACAGCACTTCGACCGAGCCGTCCCGCATGACCCGCACCTCGCAAGCCGCGTTGGTCTGGACGTTGGCGCCCCACAGCGACTGCGCCATGCCAAGGCCACGCTTCACCGGGCCGGCATCGGCGCCGGGCGCGTGCCGCCGTCCCCAGCCGATGCGCTCGGCGCCGCGGCGGCGCTCCTCGCGCCGCACCGGACTCGGATCGATGCGGTCGCGCAATGCGAGCGGATCGATGGACAGAAGCCCGGCCAGATCGTCGATCGCCTGCTCGACCGCCCAGGCGCCTGGAACCGCGCCGGGCGCGCGCATCGCGCAGCCCGGTCCCGCATTGATGAAAACGTCGTGCTGCGCCGCCTCGAAATTGGGGCAGGCATACATCGCCTCCGCGACATTGCCGATGCCGGCGCCGAGCCCCACGCCGGCCGTGCCGTAGCTGACCAATGAGATCGCTGTCAGTGAAACATCGCGCCGCGCGCCGATGCGCAAGCGCTGCCACGTGCCCGGCCGGTTGCCGGCATCCATCTGTTCCTCTTGGCGATCGAAAATGATTCGCACCGGCGCCTTGGCTTGGCGCGACATCGCGACCGCGATCCGGCCATAGCTGCCGAGCGAGGATTTGGAGCCGAAACCGCCGCCCATGCCGTCGACGATCACGCGCACGCGGGACAGCGGCAGGCCGAATTCCTCCGCCAGTTCGTGCCGCACGCCGGCGGTGAACTGCGTCGACATATGAACGGTCAGCCCGTCGGCGCGCCAGTCGGCGACGATCGCGTGCGGTTCGAGGCAGCAATGGGTCTGCACCTGGGTCCGGTATTCGCCCTCGACGACGATGTCGGCTTGCGCCAGACCTTGCGCAGCATCTCCGCGCTTGCTTATCGCAGGGCCGCGCACGTTGCCGGCGAGGGGCAGGCCGCGCGGCGCGGGGAATCCCGCGGCGTAGCCTCGCGGTGCCGAAGCGGCGTCATAGACGGGCGGCGCGGTCGGCTCGCGCGCCGCGTCCAGGTCTACGACGAAGGGTAGCGGCTTGTAATCGACCCGAATCAAACGCAGCGCCTCTTCCGCGGCGCTGACGGAAACGGCGGCGACGGCCGCCACCGGCGCACCGACGTAACGCACGATTGCCGCCGCCGCATCGTCCGGCCGAGCCACCACCAGAATCGCGCTGACGCCCGGGTGGCGAGCAGCCGCGGAAACGTCGATCGCGCGGATCTGAGCGTGCGGCATCGGCGAGCGCAGGATGCGCCCATGCAGCATGCCCGGCAGGCTGACATCGACCGTGAAGCGGGTCGCGCCCGTGACCTTTTCACGGCCATTCTGTCGCGGTATCGGCCGGCCGATCACCGTGAGCTCGGCATTGGGCGGCAACGGCGGCGGTTCGTCCGACGGAACGTCCCGCTCCACCTCGCCCAAACCGGCACCGGCAATTCCGAATGGAAATTTCGCGGACCGCGTTTCGCCGTTCGCCATCATCAGCCCTTCTGCGCCTTGGCCGCCGCTAGCGTTGCGGCGACGACCTTCGGATACGCGCCGCAGCGGCAGAAATGACCGCCGATCGCCGCCTGGACGTCTTCGGCGCTCGGATCGCGCGTGCGTTCAAGGAGAGCCGCGCAGCTCATCACCATGCCCGGGGTGCAGAAGCCGCATTGCAGCGCGTCGTGGGCGATGAACGCGGCTTGCACCGGATGAAGCTCGTCGCCGCGCGCAAGGCCTTCGATGGTCGTGACCCTTCGGGCGCCCACATCGATCGCCAAAATCATGCAGCAACAGACGGGAATGCCGTCGAGCCAGACCGTGCAGGCCGAACAGGCGCCGCGATTGCAGGCGATCTTGGTGCCGGTGAGACCAAGGGGACCGCGCAACGCCTCGGCCAACGTCACCCGCGGCTCGATGGCGAGCTGCCGCACCGCGCCGTTGACGGAGAGCGTGATCGATGTCGGGTCCGGCCCAACGACCGGGGCACTGCCGCTCGTCGCCGCTTCCGCCCGTCCAAGGACGGCCGACGCGGTCTCGATCATGGCGGCGCCCACGGTCGTCAACGCGGAGCCGCGCAGAAGGGAGCGACGGGATAGCTTCGCAGGCACACTCTCAGCTCCTCGATGCTTTGCGCGGACATCTTTTCGCCGGGTTCGACGCCATTGATGGCGCTTGAATGGCGGAACCGCCATGATCTAGGTCAATTGGCGGTCCCGCATCTGTCGAGGAGTCCCACTATGCATGCCCACTGTGAGGCGACCCTACTCCGCATCTTCGTCGGCTACGACGATACGATCGACAACAAGCCCTTGTACGATGAGATCGTGCTCAAGGCGCGGGCCATGGAGATGGCGGGCGCCACCGTCACGCGCGGCGTGCTGGCCTATGGTCCTGCAAGCAAAGAACTGAAGATCGTTCTCCGGCTGTCCGAGGATCTTCCCATCGTCATCGACATCGTCGATACCGACGAGAAGATCAGGGAATTCCTGCCGATCGTCGACGGCATGGTCGAGACCGGTCTCGTGACCTTGCAAAAAGTCTCGGTGATTCGCTACGGGCGGAGAGAGAAAGGCGCATGAAGGAATGGCAAATGCGAAATGCGCCGGTCCTCGCGCGTCCGATTTTTCCACCGGAGCGGTTCACCCTTCGTTGCACAACGTCCGTCAGCCACCAAGGCAAATCGCAAGTCCGCTGACGATCCGGCTCACGTCTGAACGGGTTACGAGGCTAATGCCTGGTGGCCTCGGCGGTGCGAACGTGCACATGAACGTGCCCGCCGCCGGCTTTCTCGAGAAGGCGCAGCGCCGTGGCCTCGCGCTCGGGCGACGCAATTCGCACCCACAGCAAGACCGCGCCCTTCTCCAGAGCGGCGGCGAAGTCGGCGCTGTGGCGGTTGGCGCTATAGCGATCAAGCACTTCCTTGAGCGCCATTCCGCCGAGTCCGGCGCCGACCAGAGCGGCGAGCGCCGCCGCGACCGCGCCGCCGGAAAGGAAGGCGATACCGGCGATCGTGAGCGGTACGAGGATGCCCACCTCGTCGGCGAGGCTGGAGCGGAGGCTCTCGGCGGGCGTGCCCGGATATCCCGCCACGTTGCCAACCGTCTCCAGCGATTCGTGCGTCCCCAGCACGGAGATATCGATGGGCTCGAATCCGGCCTCGACAAGTTTGGCCACGGCTTCTCGGAACGCCGGCTTGGTCGCAAAGGAAGCCACGGCTTCGCGGGTCGCTGTCGAGCGATCGCTATCAGCAGCCATGTTGGCGACTCCCCAGTCTCTCGCTCGACCTCAGCCGCGGCTCTTGCAGGCGTGACCATACAATCATGGACGCGCATCCCTTCGGTTCATTTGTGCCGCAGGCTCAAGATGTATGTGACGATGTCGTCAGCTTGGTCCGGGCTGAGAATGACGTTCAGCATGGTGCGGTGCGGCGTGTTCAGGAAGGCGTGCAGCGCTATTTCCGTCAATTCGGGGTTGTCGGCAAGCGACTGAAACGAAGGGACGGCGCTTGACTCCGCGGCGGCTTCACCCCGCCCGACCGCGTGGCAAGCGCTGCACCAGGCGCGCGAGTAGGCTTCTCCGTGCGAAGTGTTGACCTGATCGCCACCGGTGGCTGCAAGCGCCGGGCCAGCCAGCAATACCATCAGCACGAGAGCGGCGCGGAGCATTCGATCTCACCGCGAGAAAAATGCTTGGGCGGCACGGCGTGGGCGGTGCGGTTCGATGGCGAGACACGAATGCGATGGCTGGTGCACAAGGATTCTCCCGAACCGGATCGCCGCTATGATACATGACGCCGCATGCCGCTTCTTGATCCTGATCAAGGTGCCGCAGCCGCGGACCATTTAGCTTACCTGCGATACGGGGAGGCGCACATGCAAGTACCGCTGAGGATCATGTTCCAGGATATGCCGGTTCCGCCGGCGGTCGAATCGCGAATTCGCGAGCGAGTCGAGGAGCTTGAACGCTTCTTTCCGGATATCGTCAGCTGCCGCGTGGCGGTCGAGCTGAGCGGCCGCCATCACCGTGCGGGCAATCTCTATCACGTCCGCATCATGCTGACGGTGCCGGGTCATGAGATCGTGGTCAATCGCGATCCGTCGGAGCACCACGCGCACGAGGACATCCTCGTCGCTGTCCGCGACGCTTTCGACGCGGTACGCCGTCAGCTCGAGGACTACGCGCGACGCATGCGGGTCGACACGAAGACCCACGCGGTTCCGGCACACGGCCGGATTTCTCGGCTCTTTCCCGATCATGGCTTTATCCAATCGAGCGACGGGCAAGAGATCTACATGCACCGCAACGCCGTGGCGGTCGGCAAATTCGACGACCTCTCGGAAGGCGACGAAGTCCGATACCACCTGCACGAGGGAGAAGGCGAAAAGGGTGCCCAGGCCAGCACGGTCATTCCGATCGGCAAGCACCACCTCGATCCGGCGTGACGAGCCGGGTCGGAGCGGCGTTTGGTCCTTCTTCCAACGTGCCGGGCGGCGTTGCCTTTGCGCGCCCGCGTCATCGCTGCGGCACGACCGCCCGCCATCCCGTGGGGCACGCTCCGACGTAAGGATAGTATTGGTGATAGGCCTCGCACCAATACCAGAAACCAGGCGCGGCGCTCGGCGGCGTGTACGGATCGGGGTAGGGATAAACGGCCGCCGGGTACCAGTACCAATCCGGGCCCACGATCCACCACCAGCCGAGCCGGGCGCCGTAGGTGCCGTGCCACCAATGTCCGCCTTCCCAACGGGCGTTATCGAAGCTCCGGAGACTCCCGTGCCAGCCGTCGTGCCGGCTCCAGCCGCCATCGCGCCCGCTCCAATGTCCACCGGCGGGGCCGCCCGGTGCGCCGCCGCCGCGATGCTGCGCAAGGGCGGACACCGACACCACGGAGAGAAACGCGCATATCACGATGCCGAGGGGTTTCATTCGATCTCCTGCGATTGCCGTTCGACGGTCATTCGCCTCGGTCGGACGCCGCTTGGCGCGCCGCGATCGGCCGCGGACGGGACCCGCCGCGGCGCTCCCGCTCCGGCGGAGAGGCAGGCGGAGGCGCCGATGGCGTCACTTGCCACGCCGATTTTTCGTCCGCATGCGCCGTCACGGCCTGCTGATTCGTCGCGAGGGCGTTGCCCGTAAAATCCGTCATCAGCTGGAAGAGCCGCGCCGATTCCGCCGAATAATCAGCCGCCGCTTTCTGCGCGAAGTCGCATTGACATCGGAGAAGTTCCTCGACGCTCGTGCTCCTGGCGATGGTTTTCAAGGTCTCGAAATCCTGATTGGTCCTCGCCATGGCGAAGAGGGTCAGATCGTGGGCGCACGCGAAGATGCCGCGAGTCCAGTGCTCAAGGACGCGGCGACCGATCTCCAAGGCGGCTCCATAATCGGCGCGCGACCCGGCCGTCTCTGGAGGCTGCGCGGCGCTGCTCCCTGCCGTTTGCGACATTTCTCCGCCTCCCGCAAATTCACCTAAAACATGCACCCTGCGCCCATGCGCCGAATTGATCTAGATCAAATGCAGCGGTTTTGGGCGATACATGACGGTGAGGCACCGCCGTTGATCTACCTCAATGAGCGACGATGCGTAAAATCTATGATGCGTGGGGTCGGCCATTCATGATGAGGGAACGCGTGTCATGCCGTACAAGCAGGTTCTATTCCGGTCCGCGGCTCGCGAGAAAATCCTGCGGGGTGCCGCGCAGCTCGCCGATGCCGTGCGCGTGACCCTTGGTCCGAGATCGAAGGCGGTTCTCATTCAGAAGAAATGGGGCGCGCCGCTCGTGTGCAATGACGGCGTGACCATCGCCAAGGAATTCGAGCTCAAGGATCCGGAAGAGAATCTCGGCGCCCAGATGATGCGCCAGGCCGCGGAGAAAACGGGCGATGTGGTGGGCGACGGCACGAGCACGGCCACGATCCTGGCGCATGCGATCTTCGCCGACGGCGTGCGCAATGTCGTTGCCGGCGCGAGCGCGATCGACCTGAAGCGCGGCCTCGACCGCGCGACCAAGGCGGCGGTCGTCGCGCTGCGTACATTGTCGCGCCCCGTCGCAACGCGCAAGGAGAAGGCGCAGGTGGCGACGATCTCCGCCCACAATGATCCGACCATCGGAGAACTGGTCGCCGAGGCGATGGAAAAAGTGGGCGCCGAGGGCGTGATCACCGTCGAGGAGTCGAAAACGACCGAGACGACGCTGAATGTGGTCGAGGGGATGCAATTCGATCGCGGATTTGTCTCGCCCTATTTCGTGACCAGTCCGGAAAAAATGGAGGCCGTCCTCGAGGATCCGTTCATTCTTCTGTCGGACCACAAGATCGGCGTTCTGAAGGACCTTATTCCGTTGCTCGACCTGGTGGCGAAGTCAGGCCGGCCGCTACTGGTCGTGGCCGAGGATGTCGAGGGCGAGGCGCTCGCCACGCTCATCGTCAACCAGATTCGCAGCGCTCTCAAAAGCTGCGCGGTAAAAGCTCCGGGTTTCGGAGACCGCCGCAAGGCAATGCTCGAAGATGTGGCTGTGCTGACGGGCGGCATGCTGATTTCGGAGGACATCGGCCTGAAGCTCGAACATGTCGGCCTCGAGCAACTCGGCCGGGCGAAGCGGGTGGTTGTCGACAAGGACAACACCACCATCATCGGCGGGGCGGGCGCCAAGACGGAGATCGACGGACGCATCCAACAAATCCGCCGCGAGATCGAAAAGACGACCAGCGACTACGACCGGGAAAAACTGCAGGAGCGGCTGGCCAAGCTTTCCGGCGGCGTCGCCGTGATCCGCGTCGGCGCGCCCGCCGAGGCCGAGATGAAGGCGAAGAAGGAGGCGCTCGACGACGCCATAAGCGCGACCAAGGCAGCCGTGGCCGAAGGCATCGTGGCGGGCGGTGGGCTTGCTCTTCTCCGCTGCATCGCGGCCGTCGGCCGCGAGGAAGCGGGCTGCGAAGGAGATGAGCGGACCGGCATTCAAGTTCTCAAGCGAGCGCTCGAATCTCCGGCCCGTCAGATTGCCGAAAATTCGGCGGTCGATGCAGGCGTCGTCGTCGCCCGCATGCTCGCCGGCGAGGGCAATCTCGGCTTCGACGCGGCCCGCAAGGAGTATGTCGACCTCGTCGAAGCCGGCATCATCGATCCCACCAAGGTGGTTCGCATCGCCCTTGAAAATGCGGTCTCTGTTGCGAGCGTCCTGCTTTTGACCGAGGCCACCATGACGGAGATCGCGGACGAAAAGAAGGATAAGGTGCCGGAGCCCGAATATGGAATGTGAGGGCTTAAGGTTCGAGAGGCGGCGGAAACGCGACCATCGCGATGGGGCCGCCGCCATCCATTCCCTGATCGGGATCACGGCATGGGGCCGGCCGTGCCCGATGCGGCCGACGCCGCGACGTAGGTCCTTATCGCAGTCCCACAGATAACGGAGCATCTCAAATGGCGGAGAACGACGAGCAACCGGCGGAACTCAACATCAGCCTGCTGAAGGTCGAATTCATCATCATCAAGGCGCGGGAATTCGATGCGAAGGTCGAACCCGACGACCCCGATTCCGGTTCCAACCCGGCCGATGACGGCGAGTCCGATGTTCTGGAGGACTTCAGCGACGATGCGACCCTCGAGGAACTGCGGTCGGCCATCGAGGACCTCAACGACGACGAGGTCGTCGACCTGATCGCGCTGGCATGGCTGGGCCGCGGCGACTTTCCGAAGGAGGAATGGGCCCAGGCCCGGGCCCTTGCCTACGAGCGGCACCGCCCTCATTCCGCTGAGTACCTCATCGGCATTCCGATGCTCGGAGACCTCATCGAGGAGGGCCTCGCCCAGCTCGGTTATTCAGCGACGGAAATCGGTGCGGAACACCTCTGATGCCACACATACCGGCATGAGGGTCGGTGATGGGATCACCCTCAGGCTGGCCAACGGTCGGAGGTCGCACGCATAATACCGAGGCCGGCGAAGCGGTATTTTTCGCCGATACGCCGGCGTCGCGTGAGGACATGGCGGCAAGCAGACCAAGAGGCGCCGGGCAGCACCGCGCGGCGCGAATTCCGCATCGCATCCTTGTCACCGGGGCATTGGGCCAGATCGGCTCGGAGCTCGTTCCGGCGTTACGTGAGCACTACGGCGCCGAGCGCGTTGTCGCGTCTGATCTCCGCGTCTTGCCGCTCCAGCGTTCGTCTGAAGGCAGCTATGAACATCTGGACTGCACTCAGCCCCAGCAAATTCTCGAAGTGATGCGACGGCATGACATCGGGACGGTCTATCACCTTGGCGCGCTGCTTTCGGCGGTCGCGGAGGAGAAGCCGCATGCGGCTTGGAGTATCAACATGGGTGGTCTTTACAATGTCCTTGAGGCCGCGCGTCAGTACCGTTGTCAGGTGTTCTTTCCGAGTTCCATCGGCGCCTTCGGCCCCTCGACGCCGCGGGAGCATACGCCGCAGGTGACGATCCAGCGGCCGACCACCATGTATGGCGTCACCAAGGTCGCGGGCGAGTTATTGTGTGATTATTATGCCGGCCGCTTCGGCGTCGATTCACGCGGGCTGCGGCTGCCCGGCCTAATATCGCACGTCGCCCTGCCCGGCGGCGGCACCACCGACTATGCGGTCGAAATGTTCTATCAGGCCCTGCGCTACCAGCATTATACCTGCTTCCTCGGGCCCGACACGCGCCTCGACATGATGTACATGCCGGACGCGATCGGCGCGATGATTCGGTTGATGGAGGCCGATGCCGCGCGGCTCCGATTCCGCAACGCCTATAACGTGACGGCGATGAGCATAACGCCTGCCGAGCTTGCTGCGGAGATTCGCAAGCATGTCCCGCGCTTCGCGATCGAGTACGACGTGGACCCGGTGCGCCAATCGATCGCCGCCTCCTGGCCGCGCTCGCTGGACGACAGCGCCGCCCGAGAGGACTGGGACTTTGCGCCGCGCTTCGACCTTGCAGCGATGACCGCCGACATGCTCGCGCGACTGGGCGAGAAGCTAAAGGCGCCGAAAGGCGGCTGAGTCAGAGAGCGAGGCTCCGATGCCGACCCACGGCCTGACGAAAGCGCTCGACGCACGGCTCGATGCGATGGCACGGAGCGGACGGCTCAAGGGCAGGGAAAGCGTGATTCGCGGATTCATTCCGCCGCAGGAGGGCCGCGGTCCGCGCTATCTCATCGAAGGCGAGGGCGACACGCCATTCCTGCGCATGAACTCGAACAGCTATCTCGGCATGGCTCTGAAGCGCGAGGTCATTTCCGCCGAGGAAATGGCAGCGACAAGTTACGGGACCGGTCCGGGAGCAGTGCGCTTCATCAGCGGCACCTGGTTGCCCCACGTCGCGCTGGAGCGTCGCCTCGCCGGCTTCCATGGCCGCGCTGCCGGCATGCTGTTCTCATCGGCTTATGCCGCGGTCATGGGGCTGGTGGCGCCGCTCGTCACCGACAAGACGGCGGTGATCAGCGACGAACTCAACCACAATTGCATCATCAACGCGATTGCCTTGGCGCGGCCGTTGGAGAGGCACATCTACAAGCACCTCGACATGGGCGAGCTCGAGCGCCACCTCGAGGCCGCGTCAAAAAATTGCGCGCGCGCGATCGTCGCAACCGACGGCGTTTTCAGCATGCGCGGCGAACACGCGCCGCTCGACCGCATCATGGCGCTTGCACGCGCCCATGACGGCGCATTTGCAGAGAACGCGATCGTGCTGGTTGACGATTCGCACGGCGTAGGCGCGTTCGGGGCGACCGGCCGCGGCACCGAGGAATTCACGGCGTCCGGTCCGTGCGACCTGCTGGTCGGGACGCTGGGCAAGGCATTCGGCGTCAACGGCGGTTATGTCGTTGGCGAGGAGACCATCGTCCGCTACCTGCGCGAGACATCGCCCTTCTACATTTATTCGAACCCGATGACGCCCGTCGAGGCCGCTGCCGCCCACAAGGCGATCGACATTCTGGACAGCGCGGCGGGCATTACGCTGCTGACGCATTTGCGCGAGATGACCGCGCGCTTCAAGGCGGGGCTCGACCGGCTCGGGCTCGAGACCATGCCGGGCGAGCACCCCGTCGTGCCCTTGATGCTGCGTGATACGGCACGAACCTCGGCGCTCGTCGCGCAACTGCGCCGAAACGGCATTCTCGCCACGGGCCTCGGCTATCCGGTGGTGCCGCTGGGCGACGAGGAGATTCGCTTTCAGATCAGCGCGGACCACACTGCGGCCGACATCGAGGCGGCGCTTCAGGCGCTCGCGCGGTCGGCTTGACCGTCTGGCGGTGGACGGCGCTCGTCTCCGGCAGCGAAGAACCGTGCGGCGAGAAAAATTATTACGCTGCCGCGGACCGCCCGATCAGCTCCGGCCCCTCCTCGCCCGGACGAAATTGCGTTGATTTGGTACGCCGGTTGGGTCAAGCAGCAGCATGAATGACCATCGAGCGGAACCAGGGTTCGGACATCTTTGATGTCGAAAGACAACAACGACAACGTCGATATGCGCTCCGGCAGCACCGAGGCGCCGCCCGGCGTCACCATGCAGCCGGCCGTGGTGAAGCTGCCGGCCGTGATACCGCCCGTGATGCCGCCGGCGAAAGGCGGGCGCAACAAGAGGCGTTGGCTCAAGCGCGGGCCGTTGCTTCTCATGCTGATGCTCGCCGTAGCCGGCGCGGGTTACTGGTGGCTCCACACGCGCACCGGTCTGCCGCCGGGCATTGCCTCGGGCAATGGCCGTCTCGAAGCCGACGAGATCGACATCGATACGAAATTCGCCGGTCGCATCGCGAAGCTCAACGCCGATGAAGGCGACCTGGTACGGGCGGGTCAGGTCGTGGCGCTGATGGATACGCAGGATCTCCAGGCGTCGTTGAGGAAGGCCCAGGCCGTGGTTCGTCAAGCGCAGAAAACGCTCGATGAAGCGAACGCCACGGTTGAGCAGCAAAAGAGCCAAACGCTTCTCGCACAACAGGAGCTTGGCCGCGCTCAATTCCTGGTGCAGAAAGGCTATATGCCGAAGGAGACCCTCGACCAGCGCCAACAGCAAATGGATGGTGCCGTCGCCGCGCAAAACGCGTCAATCGCCAAGGTCGGCGAGGCCGAGCATGCGCTCGATGCCGCCAAGCACGATGTGGAGCTCTACAGCGTCAATATCGCCGACAACGCGCTCGTGGCGCCGCGCGACGGTCGCATCCAATACCGCGTCGCCAATGTGGGCGAGGTTCTTGCGGCGGGCGGCAAGATCTTCACCATCCTCGACACGTCCTATGTCTACATGGACATATACTTGCCGACGGTCGACGCCGGCCGGATCAAGATCGGGTCCGATGCCCGCGTCTTTCTCGACGCCTATCCGTCGCGCCCAATCCCGGCTGCGGTGACGTTCATTGCCTCGCAGGCGCAGTTCACGCCCAAGACCGTGGAAACCAAGGACGAGCGCGAGAAGCTCATGTTCAGGATCAGGGTACGAATCGATCCCGAACTGTTGCGAGCGCACGCCGATGCGGTCAGAAGCGGGCTGCCGGGCGTTGCCTATGTTCGCACCGATCCTGCGGTTGCCTGGCCGCCGCAACTGCGAGGGGACGCGCCGCAATGATCGGCGGCGGCTCGGCCGCACGTCTCGACGCGGTAACCCAGCGCTACGGCGCTGCCGTCGCGCTGGACGGCGTCACGCTCGAACTTCCGGCTGGCTGCATGGTTGGGCTCATCGGACCCGACGGCGTGGGAAAATCCACCCTGCTGAGCATGGTCGCCGGCGCCCGGCGGATCCAGTCCGGGATCGTTCACGTCCTCGGCGGCGACATGGCGAACGAAGCGTACCGCGACGCGCTGTGCCCGCGCATCGCCTACATGCCTCAAGGATTGGGCAAGAACCTCTATCCCGATCTGAGCGTCCGCGAGAACATCGAGTTTTTCGGTCGCTTGTTCGGGCAATCCCCGCACGAGCGTTCCTGGCGGATCGCCGAACTGCTCGGCGCCACCGGGCTCGCGCCGTTCGCGGACCGCCCCGCGAAGAAGTTGTCGGGCGGCATGCGGCAGAAGCTCGGCCTTTGCTGCTCCCTGATCCACGATCCCGATCTCCTGATCCTCGACGAGCCCACGACAGGTGTCGACCCGTTGTCGCGCCGCCAATTCTGGGAGCTGATCGATCGTGTGCGTTCGCGCCGCCAAGGCATGAGCGTCATGGTCGCGACCGCGTATATGGAAGAGGCCGAGCGGTTCGATTGGCTCGTCGCGATGAACGCCGGCAGGATTCTGGCGGCCGGATCGCCCGCAGAGATCAAGAGAGCGACCGAGACCGGGACCGTGGAGGACGCCTTCGTTGCCCTCCTTCCAGAACAGCAGCGCGCCGGCCACAAGGCGATTCAAATACCGCCGCGCCGCAACTTCGACGCCGCGCCGGTGATCGTTGCCCGCAATCTCACCTGCCGCTTCGGCGATTTCACGGCGGTCGACGGGGTGAGCTTCACCATAGAACGCGGCGAAATCTTCGGGTTTGTCGGCTCGAACGGCTGCGGCAAGACCACGACCATGAAAATGCTGACCGGTTTGCTGCCGGCCACTGACGGCGAGGCGCTTCTCTTCAGCCGGCCGGTCGACGCCAGCAACATGAGCACACGCATGCGCGTCGGCTATATGTCGCAATCGTTCTCGCTCTACACCGAGCTCACGGTGCGGCAGAACCTCGTTCTTCACGCGCGCCTTTACCATATTCCTTCACCCGTGGCGAAGGCGCGCATGGCCGATCTCATCGGACGCTTCGGCCTTGAGGACTATGTCGACGATCGCACCCTGGATTTGCCGCTCGGCATCCGCCAGCGGCTCTCGCTCGCCGTGGCCATCGTTCACGAACCGGAGCTGCTCATCCTCGACGAGCCGACCTCGGGCGTCGACCCGCTGGCGCGCGATCGGTTTTGGGAATTGCTGATCGATCTTTCGCGCAATCGGGGAGTGACCATTTTCGTCTCGACCCATTTCATGAACGAGGCCGAGCGTTGTGACCGGGTTTCGCTTATGGATTCAGGACGCGTGCTGGCAACCGATACGCCCGCTGGCCTCGTCAGAGCGCGCGGAGTCGCAACGCTCGAGGAGGCGTTCATCAGTTACCTCGAGGAGTCGAACGGTTCGCTTGCCTCGGCGATGGCAGAACCCGCGGCTGCAGGCCCGACCCGGTCCACGTGGACGCTGCCGGTCGCGGCGGATCAGCGACAAGCGGAGGGCCCGTCGGGGTTCAGTCTCCAGCGGCTTCTTGCCTATACGATCCGCGAGACCTTGGAGTTGCTGCGCGATCCGATCCGGCTGGGCTTCGGCCTGTTCGGCACGGCCCTGCTCATGCTCGTGTTCGGGTTCGGCATCTCGACCGACGTCAACAATCTCTCCTTCGCGGTCCTCGACGGCGACCAGACGCCCGAGAGCCGTGCCTACCTCGAAGAGCTGAGGGGGTCGACCTACTTCGTCGAGAAGGCGCCGATCGCCGACTACGCCGATCTCCAAAAGCGACTCAAGGACGGAGGCATCAAGGCCGGCATCGAAATCCCTCCCGGCTTCGGCCGCGACATCAAGCGCGGTCGGCCTACCTGGGTCGCGGCGTGGGTGGATGGCGCGATGCCGTTTCGCGCGCAGACGATCCGCGGCTACCTGCAGGGGATGCATCAGCTGTATTTGGCCGACCCGGCAGTGAAGACATCGTTGCCGACGCCGCCTCCGCCCGCGGATATCGAGATCCGGTTCAAGTATAATCAGGATTTCGACAGTATCTATGCGATGGTGCCTGCGACCATATCGCTGCTGCTGGCGCTGTTTCCGGCGATTCTGATGGCGCTTGGCATCGTTCGAGAAAAGGAACTCGGCACGATCACGAATCTTTACGTGACGCCCGTCACGCGCATCGAGTTTCTCCTCGGCAAGCAGCTTCCCTATGTGGCCGTCGCCATGGTCAATTTCGCGCTGATGTTCTTGATGGCGTTGTTCATCTTCCAGGTGCCGCTGAAGGGGAGCTTCATTGCGTTGCTGCTGGGCGTGTTGATCTATGTCACCACGACCACCGCTTACGGGATGGTGATTTCAGCGTTCACCCGCACGCAGATTGCCGCCTTGTTCGGGACTGCGATTCTGACCGTTCTGCCGGCGACTCAGTTTTCGGGCATGATGACGCCTGTGTCCTCGCTTTCCGGGACGGCTCAGATCATGGGCTACGGTTTCCCGATGAGCTACTTCGTCCCGATCAGCGTCGGCACCTTCACCAAGGGCCTCGGCTTGCGCGACCTTGGCACGGATCTGGCGGCGTTGATCGTCTTCGTTCCGGTCCTGACGCTGATAAGCCTCCTGCTTCTGCGCAAGCAGGAACGCTAGGGCCGTCACCGATCGATGCGCAAAATTTCCAATATCTTCTGGCTCGGCACCAAGGAGCTGCGCAGCTTTTTGCAAGATTACGTGCTTCTGGGGCTGGTCATCTACGCCTTCTCCTTCGCCGTGATCACCCAGGCGCAGAGCAATTCCCAGGAACTGCATAATGCCTCGATCGGCATCGTCGACGAGGACAACTCGGAGCTGTCGCGCCGAATCGCGCATGCGTTCCTGCCCCCGTACTTCCAGCGACCGCAGTCCATAGCGGAGCGCGATATCGTTCCCCTGATGAATGCCGGAAAATTCACCTTCGTTGTCGACATGCCGCCCAATTTTCAGCGCGACGCACTCGGCGGACGCCGGCCCGCGGTGCAGGTGGATGTCGACGCAACCGCGATGGTTCAGGCGGGCCTCGGGTCCGGCTACGCGCAACAGATCATCACGACCGAGATCGGCGACTTTTTATCGCACGCCGAAGGCACGCCTTTGGCGCCGGTCAACCTGGTCGTACAGATCGCCTTCAACCCCAATGTCACGACTGCGTGGTTCACCAGCGTGATGGGGATCATCAACAGCGTCACCATGCTTGCCATCATCCTGTCGGGTGCGGCCATCATCCGGGAACGGGAGCACGGTACCATGGACCATCTCCTGGTCATGCCGCTGACGCCGTTCGAGATCGCCATGTCCAAGGTGTGGGCGAATGGCCTGGTGATCACCGTGGCGGTCGGGCTTTCCCTCTTCATCGTGGTGCGTGCGATCCTCGGCATTCCCATTGCCGGCTCGATACCGCTCTTCATGGTCGGCGTGGTGATCTACTTGTTCTTTGCCACCGCCATCGGCATCTTTCTGGGCACCGTGGCGCGCTCGATGCCGCAGCTCGGCCTGCTCTACATGTTGGTCTACATGCCCATGAACATGCTCTCGGGAAGCAACACGCCGCTTGAAAGCATGCCGCCCTGGCTCGCGACCGTCATGCTGGCGTCGCCGTCGACCCATTTCGTTTCCTTCGCCCAGTCGATCCTCTATCGCGGCGCCGGTCTCGACGTTGTTTGGCCGCAATTCCTTGCCGTCGCGATCGTCGGCGGCCTGTTCTTCGGCTTTGCGCTTCTGCGTTTCCGCGCCGTTGCCGCCCAGACGACCTAACTGCCGCGGCGTTCCATGTGATTGCGCGCGACGACAAATCCTGCGGCGGCTATTTCGGGGAGAGACCGACGATGACCCCGGACCGGAGAGCGAAATCCGCGCCGGCGACCGCGCCGCGATCCATCCCCGCCTTGTTGGTGGACCGCTTCCTATCGCACAATGAGCAAGTCGTGCCGTGCCTCCGAGATCAACGTGCGAATCACCTCGACGCTCTCGCCGCCGTCGATCGCGATCAGTGCCGGGTTGATTGCCGCGATGCGATGGAGCAGCGCCGGGCCGTCGGCGGATCGCGTCTCGAACCGGAGCCTGGGCGTCACGCCAGCGGCTCCAATCGTCGCGGTCGACTGCCGTTCCGCGTCGCGAGTGTCCGGTGCGAGCACGGTGATGTCGTCTTCGCCTGCCGCCATTGCGGCGCCTGCTTCCAGAACCTTCCGCCGATCGCCTGCCGCGGCCGGAAGGATGATTAAGACCCCGCGGCCTTCGTGTCTTCGGCATCGAATCAGGAGCGTCCTCGTGAATGCGCCTGCGCGATGCTCCAGGGCCGACCGCGGCCGCCAGGAGCCCGAAAAGGCGCGTGTGACGCCCTCGATGACCAGCATGTCCCCCTCGTCCCCCGCCAAAGCGGAAGCCGACGGAAGCTCGTTTGTGCTGCCGAATGACCATTCGATGCCGAGCTTTTCGGCCGCCTCGGCAACGGCGCGTCGCATCCCCGCTCCGAGAGCGGAGGACAACGTGGCAACATCGCCAGAATGGAGATCCTCCGAAAGCACGGCGCCGGACAGGCTCACCTGCTGGCCGAACGGCAGCGCGGCCAGGCGCCGAAGGTTCTCATCTCCCAGATAGATGCCGTGCAGAGCGACGCCCCACCGCGCCGCCAGCGTAGCGGCATCCCCCACCGCGAGGCGAATGTCGCACGCCCCGTCGCAAAGAATGACGACGCGGCGGAAGGCGGGCTCATGCGCCATCTTCGTGCTCCTGGACCCGGCGCCTGCCGGGCAGTTTCGGCTTCCGCGGCGGCAGACCGGACTTGGCGAAGCCGGAGAGGCGCGACGCAATCCGGCGATTGAGCGATGCCTCGGGATATTGTCCGGTGACGTCAGGCTCGCCCGTGGGCACGCCGGTCAGAATCTCCATGCCCTGGTCCACGGTCTCGATCGCGACGACGTTGAATAGCCCCGCCGCTGCCACCTCGGCAACGTCGGGGCGCAGCATCAAATGCTGAACGTTGCTGGCCGGAATGATGACGCCCTCGTGCCCGGTCAGGCCGCGTGCCCGGCAAAGGTCGAAATATCCCTCGATCTTCTCATTGACGCCGCCGATCGCCTGAATGTGTCCATGCTGATCGATCGAGCCGGTCACGGCCCAGCATTGGCGGATCGGGATTTCCGACAAGGCCGAGAGCAGCGCAAAGAGCTCGGCCGCGGAGGCGCTATCGCCTTCGACGCCGCCGTAGGACTGCTCGAAGACCAGGCTTGCCGTAAGCGACAAGGGACCGTTCCGGCCGAAACGGCCGCCGAGAAATCCGGACAGGATCAGCACGCCCTTCGAATGGATCGGACCGCCCAGCTCCACCTCGCGTTCGATGTCGATGAGTTCGCCCTTGCCAAAGCGCACCTGCGCGGTGATGCGGCTCGGATTGCCGAAGCTCACCCCGCCCAACGTTATGACCGAGAGTCCGTTGACCTGCCCGATACACTCGCCCTTGGTCTCGATCCTGATGGTGTTGCGGCCGATTTCTTCTTGCAGGCGCCGAAACAGCCGGTCGGAACGCCGCCGCCGCGCCGTCACCGCGGCGTCGATCTCGGCAGCTCCGATCTGCGCCTTGGCTTCCGCGCCCGCGAGGTGATCGGCCTCCTGCATCAGGTCGATAAGGCCGCGGATCTGCGCCGACAGCTTCGATGCGTCGCCGCTCAGCCGCGCCGCCTCCTCGATGATGCGCGCCACGGCGCCTCGATCGAGCGGACGCAGCTTCTCCCTGCGGGCGGCCGCGGCGATCAGGCGCGCATAAAGACCGACCGTGCTCGACGTGCGGTCGATCCGATCGTCGAATTCGGCGGCGACCTTGAAGAGATCGGCGAAATCCGGATCGACCTCGGCGAGGAGATAATAGAGCATCGGCGGCCCGATCAGGACCACCTTGACCGAAAGCGGAATGGGTTCGGGATCGAGCGACACGGTGCTCGCGAAGCTCAACAGCTGCTCGAGCGAAACGGTTCGAATCTCGCCCGCCCTCAGGACACGCTTGAGGGATTCCCAGCCGTAATTCGCGGTCAGGAGCCGCTGCGCATCAAGCACGAGATAGCCGCCATTCGCGCGGTGAAACGCACCCGGCACGACGAGGTTGAAGTCGGTGAAAAGCGCGCCGAACCGCGCCATGTGTTCGGTACGGCCGACGAGGCCCTGATGCGTCGGATTGTCTTCGTAGACGATCGGCGCGCCCTTGTGCCCGGAATTGTCGACCAGCACGTTGATCTGATAGCGACGGAAGGAGGGCGCCTCGTCGCTGGGTCCGCCTTGCGGAGGGCCGCCGCCTTCGGCGTGTTCGCCTGCGAGAAACTCGTCAGCGTGCTCCAGGATGTCCCGCTCCACCTCCTGGAGATAAGCGATGACATTACCGAGGTCGGCGAAGGACGTGCGCAGGTCCGCGAACAGGTGGCTGACCACGACGGCCGTCGTGTCGCGATTGAGCTGACGCACCGCGGCGCGATGCTCCCGCTCCCACTCCGGAATGCGGCGCACGATCGCCTCGAGCTCGCCTTGAAGCCCCTCGATCTCCTTGGTGATGCGAGCGCGCTCCTCGGCCGGAAGGCGCTGGAATACCTCGGGCGGCGTCACCTCCCCGTTGCGGACGGGGGCGAGCGCAAGCCCCATCGGGGTGCGAATGAGCGCAATGCCCTTCTCCTCGGCCTTGTGTTGGAGCGCGCCGAACGCCTCCTCGTGACGGTGCTTGAACTGCTCGTCGATGACCTCGCGCCGGGCGCGATAATCCTCGCGCTCGAAGGCAGCGGGCAGGGCGGCGCGGAGTTCCGTGACGAGCTTCTTCATCGCGTCCCGCAGCGGCACGGCGCGGCCTGTCGGCATCTTGAGGCAGCGCGGCTTGTGCGGATCGGCGAAGTTATGCACGTAGCACCAGTCGGGCGGAGTCTCCTCGCTCGCGGCCTGGCGCTCGAGCAAATCCTGCACCAAAGTGTGCCGCCCGGTGCCGGATGGACCGAAGGCGAATATATTGAAGCCCGGTCGGCGCATGCCGATGCCGAAACGGACGGCATCGACCGCCCGATCCTGTCCGACGAGACCCTCGAGATCGGACACCTCGTCCGTGGTGGCGAAGGCGAGTTCGCTTGCCTCGCAGCAGCTTCGCAACAATGTTGACGGCAATGACCGCCCGACCGACCACGCCGGCGCGGATGCCGGTGCTGGTTCATCACTCACGGCAATCCCCCTCCGGCGCGTAGACCCCTGTCTCGCCTATAGCCGCGTCCGTCATCGAGGGCCGGGCGCGACGGCTCGACCATCACTTCCGCAAAGTGCGCTGGAACATGCGGTCGGCCTTCTCGTTTGCCGCCTGTGCGTCGGCGGCTGCCTTCGACGCCGACTGCGCCGCATTCGCCGAACTCGCCTGCGCCGCTTGGGCAGCGGTGAGCGCTTGCTGAGCCATTGCCTTTGCGTCCGCCGCGTTCTGGTTCGCGGAGGCGATCAGGGCGCGGTCCTGGTCGCTCAAGGTCGTGCAGGCCCCCATGAACAGCACGGGCACCAGCACCACGAGCAGACGTTTCCAAGCTTGCATATTCGCCTCCAAATCCGACGCCGATGCGCCGCGTGTCACCAAGCCTAGCGGGCGCGAGCGAGCGGCGGCCAAGACCGCCGGTCGCTCGCCGTTGGCTCACGCCGGCTTGACTTCGATCTTCTTGTGCTGCTTCTGCGCGTCCGCCATCTTCGGCAGGGCGACGGTCAACACTCCCTTGACGAAGGAAGCCGTGATCTTGTCGCGGTCCACGCCGTCGGGAAGGGTGAAGGAGCGCTGGAACGAGCCATAGGCGCGCTCCGAGACATAGCGGTTCTTGGTTTTCTCTTCCTTCTCCTGGCGCTTCTCGCCCTTGAGTACGAGCATGTCGCCGGTCACGGTGACATCGATGTCCTTCTCGTCGAGACCCGGCAGCTCGGCCGTGACGGTGTAGGTCTTGTCGTCCTCGGTCACGTCGACCGCGGGCGCTGCGAGGCTGAAGGTGGTCTCGAATTGCGGCGCGAGATCGAACATCCGGCGAACCGACGGAAATCCGAATCCGCTGGAGAACCGGTCGAAAAGCCGGTCCATTTCGCTGCGGAACGATCGCCACGTATCGGGGGCAGTTCCGCTTGCGGCCGGCGTCTTCTTCACTTCGACAGGGGTAATAGCCATTGGATTCCTCCTCAAACAAGGCCGCCCTCGTGCGGCGTTGCAAAACATTCTCGGGTTTTCGACACAGCTCCGCCTTGATCCAGGTCAAGCCGCGTCGGCGGATTCCGCCCTTGCCCCTCTCGGCTCCCAACGCCGCGTCCTCATGGCGTGGGTGATCCTTGCCCTCGCGAGCGACTCCGCGCTGGCGCGGGGCAATGTCCCCGACCGCGTCACGTCATCCATGACAAGCTGAACGTTGCGGCGGATCTTCTCGTCGATCGCGGCAAAGGCTGCGGCCTCGCTGCCGCGCTGATATTCGATGGCAGCGCAGATGACGCCGCCGGCATTGGCGATGAAATCCGGAATGACGAGCACGCCGCGCGCCGCGAGCGATTGCTCGGCCTCGGCGGTACAGGGAATGTTGGCGCCTTGCGCGACGAGGCGCGTGCGCAACCGGTCGACATTGCCGGCGTGAATGACGTCGGGCCGGGCCGCTGGAATCCAGATGTCGCAGGGCACATCGATCAGCGCTTCGGCGGCAAGGGCACGACCACGCGAATGATCCGCCAGCGCGCCGCCCTGGGACTTGAGGGCAATGAGCGCCTCAATATCGAGGCCATTATCGTCAACGACGGCGCCGCGGCTGTCGCTCGCCGCTACCAGAACGGCGCCTTTTCCGGCCAGGAAGCGTGCGGCATGTTTGCCGACCGAGCCGAACCCTTGGACCGCGACACGCGCGCCGCGAAGCTCAAGCCCGATATGCCCGCGCGCCACATCGATCGCTGCGGCAAGCCCGAAGCCGGTGGCGCCGATCTCGTCGAGCGGGATGCCGCCGATTTCGCGCGGCAGGCCCACGGCACGGCCATTCTCATCCTTGATCCAGCCCATCGCCAATTCGTCGGTCCCCATATCCGGGCCGGGGATGTATTCGGCGAGATCGGCGATCGCGGATGCAAATGCACGAATGCGATCTTCCTTCTGAGCCGGCGGCATCTTCGGATCGCCGATGATGACCGACTTGCCGCCGCCATGCGGCAGCCCTGCTGCGGCATTCTTCAGGGTCATGGCCCTGGCCAAGCGAAAAGCCTCTTCGGCCGTCACGTCGGGCGCCATCCGGACGCCGCCGATTGCGGGGCCGCAAGCGATGTTGTCGACGGCCACGATCGCCTTCAGCCCGACCGATGCCCGGTGGATATGCACGAGCTTCAACGGTCCCAAATCGTCGGCGAAGCGGAATCCGTCCTCCACATCAATCTCCCTGAACGTGAGAGCCGCGCGAGAGCGGCAGTTCCGGACGTTTTAGATCGTCGGCCATGGCGGCGAGGAAGCGTGCCGCGTCACCGCCCGTCACGACGCGGTGATCGAAAGTGAGCGAGAGGGGCAGCATGTGATGCCATGCGACCCCGCCGCCATGCTGCGTCGCGTGTCTGTAAATCCGCCCGGCGCCGATGATCGCCACTTGGGGCGGGAGGACGACCAACGCCGCATGCCTGCCGGCCACAGATCCGAAATTGGAGAGGGTGATGGTGGGATCGCGCAGATCGGCCACGGCGACGGTGCGATTCCGCACCGCCTCCTTGAAGACCGTGAGCTTCCGCCGCAGTTCGGTTGGCGTCACATTGCAGATATCGCGCAGTACGGGGACGAACAGCCCATCTTCGGTATCGACGGCGATGCCGAGATCTATGTGCGCCAACAGCTCGCGCGTCATGCTTTTCCCGTCGTAGCGCGCATTGAGCGCTGGCACGGCTCGGCAAGCGATCCCTATGGCGGAGATAAGCCGCACCGTTATATCCGTGTCCGGCACGTGCCATGCCTCGACATCGACCTCGTCCCAAAGCGACGCGGGCGCCACTTCGGCGTGGGCGCGCGCCATGTTAAGAGCCATCGCCCGGCGCACGCCTTTGAGCGGCTCGCCGGAACCACGTGCCGCGGCCGCGCGTTCGATGTCCGCACGCGTGATCGCTCCGTTGCGGCCTGTCCCGGTCAGTGATGCAAGGTTAATTCCGCGTTCGCGGGCAAGCGCGCGAACGGCAGGCGCCGCCGCCGGGGCAGGTGTCGGCCCGGCGGCGAGTTCTCCGACGACGGCGCCGGTATCGGCGTGAGGCCCGTCTTCGAATATGACGAGCGGTGCTCCCACCTTTACGCGGTCGCCAGGCTTGCCCAGCAACTTAGCAACGCGGCCGGATCGTGGCGCCGGGACTTCAACCACCGCCTTCTCGGTTTCGACCGAAACGAGCGGCTGGTCGGCGACGACATGATCGCCCTCGGCGACGTGCCAGGCGACGATCTCGGCGTCCTGCAAGCCTTCGCCAAGATCGGGAAGCGCGAAGCTGCTCATGCGTACTCCATGGTGCGTCGGGAGGCGGCGGCGATCTGCGCCGCCTTTGGCAGATAACGATCCTCCAGGCGCGGCAAAGGCATCACCGTATCGAATCCCGCTACCCGCTCGATCGGCGCGAGCAACGACAGAAGCGCATGCTCGGCAATGCGCGCCGCGATCTCGCCGCCGTAGCCGCCGGTGACGGGGGCTTCATGGGCAATAACGCACCGTCCCGTCTTCTTGACCGAGGCAATAATCGTCTCGGCATCGAGCGCTTTCAAGGTCGCGACGTCGATGACCTCGGCGCTCACACCCTCGCGGTTCATCTCGTCTGCGGCCGCAAGCGCTTCGACCACCATCGCGCCCCAGGTCACGATCGTGACATCGCTTCCCTCGCGCAGCACGAAGCAGTTATCGAGCGGCAGCGCCGCGCCATCGTCGGCCACATCCTCACGCGCCGCGCGATAGAGCCGTGTCGGCTCCAGGAACACGATGGGATCAGGGTCACGGATCGCGGCGAGCAGCAGACCGTAGGCCCGGCGCGGCGACGAGGGAATGACGACCCTCAAGCCGGGGATGTGAGCGAACATCGCCTCCGGACTCTCGGAATGATGCTCGACTGCCCGGATGCCCCCGCCGCATGGCGAGCGCAGGACCATTGGGCAGGTGATCCGGCCGCGTGTCCGCGTGCGCAGGCGCGATGCATGATTGGCAAGTTGGTCGATCGTTGGATAGATGAAGCCGGCGAACTGAATCTCCGCCACCGGCCGGAAGCCTTGAGCGGCGAGGCCGACGGAGAGTCCGGCGATCGCCGCCTCGGCCAGCGGCGTGTCGAGGACGCGGTCCGGCCCGAAACGCTTCAGCAAGCCATCGGTGGCGCGGAAGACTCCGCCGTCGACGCCGACATCCTCGCCGAGCACGAGGACACGCTCATCTTCCGCCATCGCCCGCGCGAGGGCGAGGTTGATGGCCTGGAGGAGGCTGATTTCCGTCATTGCGCGGCGCCGCCCGGCGGACGCGAAGACTCCGCCGCGTGTTTCGCGGCCAGGGCCGATTCGCGTTGCGCCGCGAGGTCCGCGGGCAAGCGGGCAAAGGTGTAGTCGAAGATCGTTTCGCATTCCTGCGGCGGTGTCGCGAGGTACTGCTCCGCCGCCGCGTCCATTTCTCTGGCGGTCTCCTGGAGAAGATGCTCTTCCTGCTCCCTGCTCCAATGGCCCGCGACGACGAGGTAGTTGCGTAGGCGAAGCAGCGGCTCCTCCGGCCAATGGCGACTAACCTCGGTGTCATCGCGATACCGGCTGGCATCGTCCGCGGTCGTGTGGTCGCCGAGACGGTAGGTCACCGCCTCGATCAGCGACGGCCCCGCGCCGCCACGGGCGCGCTCGATCGCGGTTCCGACGACAAATCGGACCGCCACCACATCGTTTCCATCCACCTGCTCGCCCGTCATGCCGGCCGCAATTGCCTTTTGCGCCAGGGTCGCGGCAGCGGTTTGACGCTGGCGCGGGACGGAAATAGCCCATTGATTGTTGCTGACCACGAACACGACCGGCAATCGCCACAGTCCGGCCATGTTGAGCGCTTCGGCGACATCGCCTTTCGACGTCGCGCCGTCCCCGAACATGCAGACGGCGACACGACGCTCGTGCCGCAGCTTGAAGGCGAGCGCGATGCCTGCGGCGTGCGGCGCGTGGCTGCCTACGGGCACGCAAAGGGGAAAGTCCTCGCGCGGGCCGGCATAGGCGCTGCCCCGCTCGTCGCCGCCCCAATAGAGGAACAATTCGCTCGGCGTGACTCCGCGCATGAGTTGCGCACCGTGCTCGCGGAAGCTCGGCACCAGCACATCGGCCGGCTGCATGGCGTCGGCCGTGCCGACCGACACCGCCTCCTGCCCCAGCGAGGAGGCGAAGGTGCCGAGTCGGCCCGTGCGTTGCAGAGCGATTGCCCTGGCATCGAAGGCGCGGGTGCGCGTCAGAGCCTGGTAAAGCTTTACCAGCTTCGAGGGATCGCGCGCGAATTCGGGAAGCTCCGCCACCGTCTTTCCGGCCGGATCGAGGCACCGCGTATAGCCGATCTCGAAATGCGCCACGGGTTCGATCATGGGCAGATCCTGGCTCCGGATAGGCTTGAAATCCTAACCCGCCGCGACGGACCGGCCCTTGATCTGCATCAACCCAGGTGCCAAAGGGTCGGTGGATAGAGCGAGAGCATCAATTCGGCGAGGATGAGAGCGACGATGTACCATTCGACGCGGAGCGAGCTTCGGCTTTGCAACAGGCTCAGGACCGTCTCGACCGTGCGCGCGATGACCTCGAGCTTGCGGTCGAGCGCCCGATCGCGCTCGCGCAGTTCGTATTCCTCGGCGAGCCGGAGATAGAATCGCTCGAGCACAGTATGTTCCCAGAGCAGCTCGGGCTTCTCGCCCGTCTCTACGCGACCCACCATCTTCTGCTGCACGGTCAGCACGTTGCCGATCTGGCGCAGAAGATCCCGGCTATAGGCAGCCGGCCGGCCTTTCGCCCGCAAACTGGTCGCGATTGGCTCGATGCGGTCGAATAGATCGGCGATGCGCGCCTCGTAATGCGACAGCACGAGGCTTTTGGCAAGGATATCCGCGACCAGTTGAAGCCGGACGGTGCTCGCCTCCCGGAGAAAAATCGTGCCCGAAATATCGATCGGCTCTTCTGCGCCAGGGGCGATCTGTAATCGCGCCTCGTCGACCTCGCGGGTCGCCAACGGGTCGGTGATCAGCGATGAGACCCGCTCGAGGAAGGCGCTCTCCGCGGCTGGCTGGACATTGAAGAGGACCACCACGCCATAGCGAAAAAGCACGGCGATGCCGCCATCGGGAAGGCGAAGCGTGAGCGGCAATGTCGCCAGCGCGTCCTTGAGTTCGAGCCCGCGCGTGTCGAGCCGCTCGCCGAGCAGCAAGGTCCGCACCGACACCGTCTCGGTCGCGCTCTCTTGCAGGATTCCGGATGCCGCGCCCACTCTCTCTCCTCCGTCATCTGCGCGAAAAATATGGCGCGGGAGACATCGCCCGGCATTGATCCACCTCAACCAGGCGCGATTGTGGTTCCCGCCGTGCCCTCCAGGACCGCCTGAGCATCCCCAATGGCGCCGATTGCCGCCGAACGGCCGGTCCTCTCGACGAATCGGCAGGCCGCCTCGACCTTCGGCGCCATCGAACCGGCTGCGAAGCTGTAACGGCGAAGCTGTGCCGGCGTGGCATGGCCGATCGCTCTCCCCTCGCCCGGAGGCCAGCGCGTCCACACCCCCGAGACATCGGTCAGGAGGATGAGACGATCGGCGTCAACGCTCTCGGCAAGAAGCGCTGCCGCGTAATCCTTGTCGATGACGGCCTCGATACCGCGCAGCCCGCCCTCGGCCGTCACGGCGACCGGCACGCCGCCGCCGCCTGCGCAAATAACAATGACCCCGGATCGCAGGAGAAGTCTGATCGCGCCGATCTCGCGCATCCGCAGCGGCATGGGAGAGGGCACGGCGCGGCGCCAGCCGTCGCCGTCCCGCATGATCGCCCAGGAACATTCCTCGGATAGGCGCCGGGCCTGTGCTTCGGTATAAAGCGGCCCGATCGGCTTGCTGGGCGTGGCGAAGGCCGGATCGTGGGGATCGATTTCGGTAAGCGTCAGAAGGGTGGCGATCTCGCGCTCGGGAAGCGCGCTCGCCAGCGCCTGCTCGATGAGATAGCCAATCATGCCTTCGCTCTCGGCCCCGAGCAGGTCGAGCGGGGTGGGCCGCGCGTCGCGGTATGCGGCAGCCTGAAGCGCCAAAAGCCCGATCTGAGGCCCATTGCCGTGGGTCACCACGATGTCGTGGCGGGTCGCGAGAGGCGCGATCGAAGCGGTCACCGCGGCAAGCGCGTTATGGCGTTGTCTCTCTGCATCGACCGGTTCGCCCCGCCGCAGCAGGGCGTTTCCGCCGAGAGCGATGACGAGGCGCATCAGTTGCCGCCTTGTCGTCGCGCGGTACGATCGAGGAAGCCATCGAGGATGGTCGAGAGGCGCGGTTCGTCCAATTCCGCGAATTCGTAGCGCGCGCGGATGATGCGCTTGTCGGTTCGAATCAGGCGGGCGAGGTCTATCGGCGTGGCGGAAACGACGATGTCGGCGGCGCTGGCATTGATCGTCGCGACCAGCGCCGCGAGCTGGTGCGCGCTGTAGCCTACCGCCGGCAAGACATTTCCGATGTGCGGATAGGCATCGAAGACTTGACGAATCTCGGGTGCTGCGGCCGGTCGCGGATCGATGATCTCCGCCGCGCCTGCCGCCATGGCGGCGACCGTGCCCGCGCCGTAGGCCATGCCGCCATGCGTGATGGTCGGTCCATCCTCGATCACCAGGACCCTCCGCCCGGCGACGGCCTCGGGGTCGTCGAGCCGCACGGGCGAGGCCGCCTTGACGATCACGGCGGTGGGATTGACCGCCCGCAACCCTTCGATCGCGATGCGTACGTCTTCGGGCGGGGCAGCGTCGACCTTGTTCAGCACCAGCACGTCGGCCATGCGTGCGACGGCTTCGCCCGGATGGTGAGTGGCGATCTGCCGCGGCCGAAGGGCATCGGCCAATGCGATGTGCAAATCCGGTTTGACGAATGGGAAATCATTGTTGCCGCCGTCCCAGACGATGATCTCGGCCTCCGCCTCGGCGGCGCGCAGGATCGCTTCATAGTCGACACCAGCGAAAACCAGATTCCCGACCGCGATATGCGGCTCATACTCTTCCCTTTCCTCGATGGTGCAGGCTGCCGCATCGAGATCGGCAAGAGATGCGAAGCGTTGCACGCGCTCGCTCAGCAGGTCGCCATAGGGCATGGGATGGCGCAGGACCGCGACGCGCTTGCCCCGGTCGCGCAGCCGGCGCGAGAGCCATCGCGCGACCGCGGACTTGCCGCAGCCTGTTCGCACCGCCGTCACGGCGATCACGGGGAGAACCGAGGTCAGCATGGATCGGCGCGGGCCCGGCAGCACGAAATCCGCGCCCGCCGCGAGCGCGCGCGAGCCGAGATGCATCACCTGCTCGTGCGCAAGGTCGCTATAGGCGAGGACGACCTGGTCGACCCGATGCGCGCGGCAGATCGATTCGAATTCGGCCTCCGCGAAAATGGGAATTCCGTCGGGGTAGAGAGCCCCCGCGAGCGCGGACGGATAGCGGCGGCCGCCGATACCGGGGATCTGCGCGGCCGTGAAGGCGATCACCTCGATCGAGGGATCGTCGCGATAGAGCATGTTGAAATCGTGAAAATCCCGCCCCGCGGCGCCGAGGATGACGATGCGTAGGCGCCGCTGGCCCGAGCCGGGACTAGATGCAGTGGGTCCGGATCGGCGCAAAGCCATTGAACTCCACCGCGGCATAGCTCGCCGTGTAGGCGCCGGCAGATAGAAAATCGACCGGATCGCCGATCGCGAGATCGAGAGGAAGGAGATTGTCGGTTCTCTGATAGATCACGTCCGTGCTGTCGCAAGTGGGACCCGCCAGAACGACGGGCCCGGTCGGCGCGCCGTCATGCGGCGTGCGAATGCGATACCGGATCCGCTCGCCAAGCGTCTCCGGAAGTCCGTTGTAGCGGCCGGCGTCAAGATAGACCCATCGCCTTTGCGCATGGCGCGATTTGCGCGCGATGAGCAGGACGTGGCTGCGCAGGATTCCGGCATCGCCGACCAGGTAGCGGCCGGGCTCGATCACGAGCCGCGGTCGGGATGTGCCGAACCGCTCCGTCAGAGCCCGATCGATGGTTTCGACATAGGATTCCAGCGGCGGGATCGTCTCCTGGTAATGCGCCGGCAGCCCGCCGCCGAGATTCACCATATCGAGTGCGAGACCCGACCGCGCGCAAGCGTGAAACACATGCGCTGCGCGTTCGATCGCGGACGCCCACGCATTCGGATCGGTCTGTTGCGAACCGACGTGGAACGAAACGCCGATCGGACGCAATCCGACGGACCGCGCATGGAGCAGGAGGTCCGTCGCCATCTCCGTCGAGCAGCCGAACTTGCCGCTCAAGGGCCATTCCGAGCCTTTGTTCTCGACCAGCAACCGGCAAAAAACCTGCGCTCCCGGCGCCGCCCGCTCCAGCTTCTCCAGTTCTCCCGCACTATCGAAGGCGAAAAGATCGATGCCGTGGACATGCGCGTGTTTGATGTCGGATTCGCGCTTGATGGTGTTGCCGAAGGAACAGCGTCGGGCCGGCACGCCCAGCCCGCGGCATCGCTCGATCTCGCCCTCGCTGGCGAGATCGAAACCGGCGCCGAGCGCGGCCAGCGCGGCAATGATCTCCGGCGCCGGGTTGGCCTTGACGGCGTAGAAGATGCCGGCCCAGGGCATCAGCGCGGCAAGGGCGCGATAGTGGCTGCGAACGACGTCCAGATCGACCACGATAAGGGCGCTCGTGTGTCTCTTATCCTGCAGGAATTGGTCGATCCGATCGCTCGGCCCGGTCGTGGCTGGACCGGGACCTGCGTCGCCCGCTCCGACCCTGTCGATCTGCACCATAACAACGGCCTTCCGCGCTTATCGTGCCATTTATCGCCCGGCCGTCCGCGGACCGCCTTGATCTGGCTCAAGACGCCGGCCGCCACCTTGCATCATGGGCGAATCTCTATCGGCGTACCGTCATCCACGGCTTGCCAGATTTCTTCGATCGCGATGTTCCCGACAGCGATGCAGCCATCGGTCCAATCGACGAAGAACCGGACCGGATCATGGTGGCCGAAACGCGCCGGCATGCCGTGGATATAGATGGCGCCGCCCGGACGTCTATGGGCCGTTCGGGCGCGCACGACATCGGCCGCTTCCGGATAGGAGATATGAAGCGCCCGATGGTAAGGCGTGCGGGTCGTCCGTCCGTCGATGAGGTAAATCCCCTCGGGCGTCCTTCCGTCGCCCAGCCGACGCTTCGGCCCCAAGGCATGCCGACCGAGGGCGATCGGGTAGGATTTGATCACCACACCCTCCCGCAGGAGCTGCAGCTCGCGCTGGCCCTTCAACACGAGAACACGATCCGCCTTGAGCGGTTGTGCCACACCGACCGGGACCGCGACGAACGCGAACAGCGCCACAACAAGGGCCGCGACCCAGGAGCAAGATCGGTTCGGACATCCCATGACACGATAGGTTTCCCATTCCCCTGCCGCGCGCCTTGATCTCCCGCAAGGACCGGCCGCGCGCTCGACGATAAGAGAGACGCATGAGCGTCTTCTCCCATTTCCGGTGGATCGGCGTCCGGCTGATCGCCGGTACGATGCTGTTCGCGGCGTCGCCGCCGAGCGCCGCACCGCGGACGGACCTGATCGGCGCGCCGACCGTCTACCTCACGCAGGAGGAGGACACGCTCCTCGACGTCGCGCACGCTTACGACCTGGGATACATCGAAATTCGTGCGGCCAATCCGGCCGTCGACCCCTGGCTTCCCGGCGCCGGCAACAGGTTGGTCCTCCCGACCCAATTCGTGATGCCGGACGCGCCGCGCCGCGGCATTGTGATCAACCTGCCGGAATTGCGCCTTTACTACTTCCCCGCCATCGGCCAGCCCCGCACGTTTCCGATCGGCATTGGCGGCGAAGGCAAGGAAACGCCTGTCGGGCATACATGGGTCGCGAACAAAAGAACTCATCCGGTCTGGATTCCCACAAAGTCGGAGCGGACGGAGGACCCCGATCTCCCGGCAATGGTGCCGGCCGGTCCGGATAATCCCATGGGCGATTTCGCGCTCTACCTCGCCTGGACCGGCTACGCCATTCACGGGACGAACCGGCCTTACAGCATCGGCCGCCGCGACAGTCATGGTTGCATCCGGATGTATCCGGAGGACATCCAGCAACTCTTCAACCTCGTTCCGATCGGCACGCCGGTGACGGTCGTGAACCAGCCGGTAAAGCTCGGCCGGTCCGGCGATGACATCTACCTCGAGATCCACCCCGACCAGGAGGACGCGGAATCCCTCGAGACGACGGGTGCGCCGCGCTCGCCGATCGGCGCCGATGCCGACGATCTCGTCGTGAAATTCGCGGGCGCGCAGGCCGACCGGCTCGACTGGTATGCCATTCATCTCGCGGAGGCCCAGCGCAGTGGCGTCCCAGTGCAAATAACGCTCCCGCAGCACAGCTAAAGCTTGATCCAGTGGATCAAATCTGAAGTTTCGCTGCTCTGGCGGATTTGCCATCGGGCGCGCGCGCGCGAGTCAACGACTATGAACGATGCCAGCGACGGCCGACGGCGATCTGCGCCATGACCGCGAGGAGCCCGTTGACGAGCAACGCCTGGCGGACGCCGAACATGCTCACGGACAAACCCGTTAGCAAGCTTCCGACCGAAACGCCGCCGCGCATGGCGAGCATGTAAAGGCTGGCGGTCTCGCCCCGCAGTTCCGGCGGCGTGGTGGCCTGCAGCAGCGAATTCGCGGACGTGTTGCTGACGGTCATCGACAGGCCGGCGAGCGCCAATAGCGCGGGCAGCCCCCAAAACCACGGGTCGAGCGCGGCAAGCATCAGTATCATGCCGTAGCAAGCTGCAAACCATGAGCTTATTCGCGCCCGGTCGCGGCTGGCATCGACGCCGAGGAGCGCGACGGCACCGAACAATCCGCCCACTCCAAAGGCACCGATCGAAAGGCTGAAGTCGCCGACATCTCCGTGAAACACGCTTTTCACGAGGACCGGACAAAAGACGATGAGCGGTCCGCACAAGGTGCTTGTTATCAGCACCGTGAGCAGTGCGCCGCGCAGATGGGGCGCGCGGGCGATCTCGCGGACGCCGGCGAAGAGATGATGGCTGTCGAACGTATCGTCGGCGGCCAGCGGCGGCTTCCCGCGCGGCAGAATCCACAGCGCGACCCAAATGAACGGCAGATACGACGCCGCATTGAGCGCGAAGCACCCCACGGCCCCCACGCTCGCCATCAATACGCCGGCGAGAGCGGGACCGAGAACACGCGAGAGATTGAATTGGGTTGCGTTCAGGGCAAGAGCCGAGGGAATCTGATCGTGCTCGACGATGGATGGGACGATCGATTGGAATGAAGGCATCGACAGCGCATCCGTCACGCCCACGATCGCCGAGAGACCGATGACCATCCAGGGCCGAACCAAACCGGTCAGTAGAAGGGCAACCAGCACGACTGGGCACACCATCTGGATCGACTGACATATCGTGATGATCCGGCGGCGATCGGTACGATCGGCCAGCACCCCACCCAGCAGCGTCAATATCCAAACAGGCGCCGCCATTGCGAACGAGTCGAGCCCGATCAGGAACGACGACGCGCCGAGCGTCAGCAACAGCCAAGGCTCGGCCACCTGCTGAGCCCAAGTCCCGAGATTCGACAAGAAACTGGCGAAAGAAAACGTGCCGAAACGCCGCGTGCGAAGAAGGTGAAGCGACTCGGAGAATGCGTTCATCGCGATTGCTGGACCTTGGACACGCGTGGAAATTCCATCGTCGCCGCCGCCTTCTATCGCCGCCGCCACGGGAGATCTCTCACGCTATCAGACCGCGCGATCGGCGCATACGCTGCGCAAGACAGCGATGACGCACGGAGGTTGCGACCGGCGCAGCGGTACCGTGGCTCCGGCTCCGGGACAAAAATGGCGATCGGGGCAATTCCATTGCGAGGCGCCCTCCTTCGGCAATATGTTCGGATTTGATTTTCGGCAGGCACACGGGCCATCATCCAGGCGGATGCGCCAGGATCGATCCTGCCGGCACGAAGCGGCGGCGCGCGATCAAAACGAGGGAGGAACGGCGATGAAAGCTCCGAATTGGGCATCGGCGGCACTGGCGATGCTCGTGGCAGCGCTCGGCCCGGTCGATCGCGTCCATGCCCAGGCAATTTCGATGACGCCGGAACTGCAGAAGATCGTCGACGCCGCCAAGGCCGAGAAGATCGTTCAGACGTCGTCGGGAGAGCTCGTCTTCGGCGGCCGGCCGACCGAGGCCAGGGCGAAGGCCTGGATCAAGGAGAACTTCGGCATCGACATCGATTTCCAATACACGCCGGGCGGGCCCTTCGGCGTGGTCGGCAACAAGATCGCCACCGAGTTCCGCGCCGGGCAGCCGTCGTCGGTCGACGCCTGGGCGGCATCGCCGCCGCAATACGACCCGCTCCTCAAGCTCGACATGTTCATCCGCGTGCCGTGGGAGAAACTCTATCCCGCGCGCATCAAGTCCGAGATGGTCGAGGCCGACAGCCGCGCGCTCGCCACCTCGACCGGCACGCCGGGTATCCTTTACAACCTCGAGAAGGGCGCCGATTTCGCCAACGTCAAGGTGATCGACGACCTGCTGAAGCCCGAATACAAGGGCAAGTTCGGCACCACCTCCTTCGCCAACGGATTCGACGCCATGGCGGCGAAGAGCTGGGTGGGCGAGGCGCCGATGGTCGCCTACATGGAAAAGCTCGGCAAGCAGGCGCAAGGCATCCTCAATTGCGGCAACTCCGATCGCGTCGCCTCGGGCGAATTCCTGGCGATGGTGCTGGATTGCACCGGCGCCTCGCCCAACATCGTCCCCTACAAGGGCAAGATCGGCCTCAACATCGTCAGCGACTCGGCGCAGCTCCAATATTACGAACTGCTCGTTCCCAAGCATTCGCAGCACCAGAACGCCGCCATCCTGTTCTCGCTCTACCTCATGACGCCGGAAGGCCAGCGCTCGATGGCCGAGAACATGGGCGTCGATCTCGACTACTACCCCGAAACCCAGCAGCACAAGCTGGTCGCTGATCTCGAGGCCAAGGGGTTCGTCTTCCGCCGCATCAACTATCCGTTCTGGAATCAGAATCCGGGCCTCGATGAGACCGGCAACCGGCTCGGCAAGGCCTTGAAGGCCTCGCTCGGTGGTTGATTGCGGCGCGCCGCGGGGATGAGCGCGGTCACCACGGCGGCGCCCGCCGCGCGCATAGCGCGCGAGCGGCCGGACGCCTGGGGCTTCGTCATGGTCGCGGTGGCCGGGCTGATGAGCGCGCTGGTGCTGGTCCTGCTCGCGATCGTGCTGTGGCTCAGCGTCATCGACGGACAGCCGGGCGATCCCGATCTCGGCTACACGCTCGCCAATTACACCGACATCTTCACCGACCGGTTCACCTATCGCGTCCTCTACAACACCTTCGTCTTTTCCGGCGTGACGCTCGTGGTCGCCATGGCGACGGGCGCGCCGATCGCCTGGCTGGTCGAGCGCACCGACTTTCCCGGCAAGACGCTGGTGATGACCGCCATGACCGTCGGCCTGCTGCTGCCGGGCTTCGCCACCGCCATCGGCTGGGAATTCCTGCTCCATCCGCGCATCGGCATGGTGAACGCCTGGCTCATGAGCCTCTTCGGCCTGACCGAGGCGCCGTTCAATATCGGCACGCTGTGGGGCATGGGGTGGGTGCAGGGGCTCGGCCTGGCGCCGGTGGCGTTCGTGATGATCTCGGTGGTGTTCCGCTCGATGGACTCGGCGCTCGAGGAGGCGTCCACCATCAGCGGCGCGACGCCGCGGCAGACCATGATGCGCGTGACCGTGCCGCTGGTGTGGCCCGGAATCCTCGCCGCCGGCATCTATATCTTCATGATCGGCTTCGCCGCCTTCGACGTGCCGGCGATCATCGGCCTGGCCGGCAATCTCTACACCTTCGCAACCTACGCCTACGACCAGGTGCGCCCGGCGCAGAACCTGCCGCAATACGGCACGGTCTCGGCGCTGTCGACCGTGATGGTCGGGCTGGGACTCGCGCTCTCGTGGTGGTACTCGCGCATGCAGCGCCGCGCGCCGCAATACGCGGTGATCACCGGCAAGGCCTACCGGCCGCGGCTCGTCGCGCTCAAGGGCGGCGGCAAATGGACCGCGATCGCCGGCGTCTGGTTCTACCTCGCCATGTCGCAGCTCTTGCCGCTGCTGGTCCTGGTGTGGACCTCGACCGTGACGTTTCCGCAGCCGCCGACGCACGAGGCGATCGCGTCGATGTCCTGGGCCAATTACGGCAGCCTTAACTTCAATATGCTGTGGCGCGGCCTGCGCAACACGATCGAATTGATGGCCATCACGCCGGCGATCACGCTGATCGTCGCCTTCTCCTTCAGCTGGGTGGTGCTGCGCTCGCGCGTGCCCGGGCGCGCGGCGTTCGATTTCGCGGCCTTCATGCCGCACGCCGTTCCGAACATCGTGTTCTCGATGGCGGCGCTCCTTTTGGCGCTGTTCGTGCTGCAGAAGGCGGTGCCGATCTACGGCACGATCTGGATTCTGGTCATCGTCTACGTCACCTCGCGCATCTCCTATGCGACACGCATCACCAACACCGCCATGATCCAGATCCATCGCGAGCTCGAGGAAGCGGCGCAGATCGCGGGCGCCGGGCTCGGCGGCGTAGTGCGCCAAGTGCTGGTGCCGCTGCTGCGGCCGGCGCTCGGCTATGCGTTCATCTGGATCGCGCTCCTCAATTACCGCGAGCTGACCCTGCCGGTGCTGCTCGCCACCAACGATAATCTGCCGCTATCGGTGGTGATCTGGAACATGTGGGTCAGCGCGCAATTCGCCCAGGCCTCGGCGGTGGTCGTCGTGATGATGGTCGTCATGCTGCCGTTTCTCTATCTCGGCTTCATGGTCTCGCGAAGGCGCGGCGTGGTGGTGAGATAGGGGCGCGTCCGTGCTATGCTCGCCCTTGCACGTTCGGCATGAGGAGCGCGACATGCGGGCACTTCGCAATCAATGGTACTGCGCGGCCTTGTCGAAGGAATTGGCGGGCGTTCCGCTTGCGCGCACGTTCCTCGGCGAGCCGGTCGTGATGTATCGCACGACGGACGGAACCGCCGTCGCGCTGGAGGACCGCTGCTGCCACCGCCGCGCGCCGCTTTCGAAAGGCGCGATCGAGGGCGACAATCTGCGCTGCGGCTATCACGGGCTGCTCTACGCGCCGGGCGGGAACGTGATCTGGGCGCCGGGCCAGGACAAGCTGCCGCAGGGCGCGCGGGTGCGGCGCTATCCGCTATGCGAAAAACATGGCTGGACCTGGATCTGGATGGGCGATCCGGCCCTGGCCGATCCGAACACTGCGCCCGCGTTCCATTGGTACGACGCGGCGGGATGGGCCGCCAATGGCGCGTGCCTGCCGGTCGACGCCAATTATCTTTTGCTGGTCGACAATCTGATGGACCTGTCGCACCTCGCATTCCTGCACATCAAGACCATCGGCGCCAGCGACGACACCAATCCGGAACTGAGCTGGGAGCGCGGCCCGGATTTCGTGCGCGGACTGCGCGTCGCGCGCAATCTTTCGCCGTCGACGCGCCAGATCGCGCAGGGCGACACACTGAAGACCGATTCCACCAAGATCATGACCTTTACGCCGCCGGCCAACGTCGTCATCGAGATCAACACCGTCGAGGCCGGCAAGCGCGCGGATGATCCGACGAACCGCATCAACCGCCAACTCGTCATCCTCGATTCGATGACGCCCGCAACGGACTCGAGCTGTTATTATTTCTGGGGCAGCTGCCGCAATTTCCGTATCGACGATACGAAATTGTCCGAGCAGACATTCCAGGCGACCGTCACGGCCTTCAACGAAGACAAGGACATGCTGGAGGCCGAGCAGCGGATCATCGATCTCGATCCGGCGGCGCCGCAGATCGATCTCGTCGGCGACGCCGGCGGCCTTCAGGCGCGGCGTATCGTCGCTCGCCTGCTGGACGAGGAGGGCGGCGCGCGCCAAGCGGCCGAGTAGGTCGGCCGCGCTTGGCGAGCGCTCGCCGCCTTCAGCGGCGCGCCGCCTGGCGCAGGAAGCCGATCGCGTCGTCGAGGTCTCGCGGACGCAGTTCATCTTCGTTCAGATGCTTGCACACCAGTTCGCGGATCATGTTGATGCGCGTCACTTCGCTCGGGGGCTGGCGCTTCCGCTCGGTGCCGGCTTGCATGGCCTGCAGCCGCAGTCCCCAGCCGCACAGCAGCCTGCCGATGGCGGCATAGGCTTTTTGCAGACTCTCTTGCAGCGCCTTGAAGGTCTGCGGTTCGGCGCCCGAGAGGATGTCGTCGAAAGACGCATCGAAGGTCTGAAAGAACAATTCGATCCACAGCGCGGTCTGACGGAGATGGCGGCCGACCCGCGCGAGCATGGTCAGGATCAGCGGGTTCTGCTGCTGCTGCGAGAGGGCGGGAATATCCGCTTCCAGGCGCCGCATGTGCGGGACGAGCGCGAGGAAGTTCTGCCGATAATAGGCGATCGCCGTCACCAGCAGCTCGAAGTCGCTGAAGAATGGCAGGATGTCGGTGACATCGCCCAATTGAAACCGCTGCTGAAGATAGATGATATGGGTCTGGACGCGTTTGCGTTGCGCCGGATCGGGGTCGCTCGAGGCCTGGTTCAGGCGGGCGACGAGATCGGCAATGCTCTGCACGCCGGCCTGACAGTCCTCGAAGACGTTGGCGAAGAGCGCCTGGGTGTATTTCTGGGTTAGGCCTTCCGTCGCCTTCTGGGTTTCCGGGTCGAACCGGAGCGCGGCGCTTTCGTTGAGAAGCTTGCTGCGTTCCGGGTTGTCGCGGAAGATCGGCGACAGCGCGAGGCGTCGCGAGGCGACGTCGAACGCCGCGGCCTCCTCGAGGACGTGCAAGACCGCCGCCTCTTCGGCCGGCACGTCGAATTCGCAGATCGTCGAGGCGACGCTGCGGATGCCCGTGCCGTTCGCCTCGCGGAATTGCTGGACCTCGGTGACGACCCCGTGCTCGCCCCCCAACGTCTTCACCAAGGTCAACCGGCGCAGCGCCGGCGTGCCGATGATTTCCACCGGCAGGTCGGCCAGCGGCAGGCTGACCAGCGAATGCGGCTTGGCGGGATCAAGCGCGTCGGTCAGCGGCGGCGAGCTAATGACGCGTCCCCAAAATAGGTTTCGTTGCGCCATGCTAAATACACCGGGGTCTGTTAACGCTGATTTAACGGCATTAAGCCCGGCGACCGCCCTCGCGACCCTCAAGCGATCTGCCGCGATAGCGACGTCGCCTCGCGTTGCAGCCGGTTCAGGAAATCGTTCGTCGCGGGCGGCAGGGCATGGCCTTCGCGGGCGATGACGATGATGTCGCGCGACACGGTCGGCGACGTCAGGCGATTGGCCGCGATCCGGCGCGTCTTCGACGAGGTCAGCGCATAGGTCGGTAGCACGCTCACGCCCAGCCCGGCCTCGACCAGCGCCAGCGCGGTGGTGATCTGCGACACCTCGTAAGCCGGCTGCGACGACAGCTCCGCCGCCTCGTAGCCGTAATCGACCAGGGCGCGAATGCCGCTCTCCCGCGTCAGCGCAATCAGCGGCAGCCCCTTGAGGTCGCGCCATTTCGGCCGTTCGAACGCGGCCGGCGGGGATTGCGCCTGGCAGAAAAGCATGAGCGAGTCGCGCGTAAGCTGCCGCCGGACCAGGCCTTTTTCGTCGGGCGAGAACGTGCCGACGCCGAGATCGGCCTCGCCCGATCGCACGCTGGCGACGATCTGGTTGGTGGGCGCATCGACCAGCACGACGGTGACGCCGGGAAAGTCGCGGTGGAAGGCGGCGATGACGTTGGGCAGCATCACCGCCGCAAGAAGGGGCGGCGCCGCCACGGTGATGCGGCCGCGCCGGCGTTCGACCAGGTCGTGGACGTTGTGGACCGCGTGATCGAGGTCGGCGATCAGCTTCTCGGCGGTGGGCTGGAATTCCCGGCCCGCGTCGGTCAATTCGACCCGCCGCGTGGTGCGGTCGAACAGGCGGATGGCGAGCGCCGACTCGAGCTCGCGAACCAGGGCGGAAACGGCGGATTGGGTGACGTTCAGGCGGTCGGACGCGCGGGTGAAATTCCCGGCCACCGCGACAGCGACGAAAGCGTGCAGTTGGCGCAACGTCACATTCATTCAATTAGTTTCTGAATAAAGCAAAAAAAGTCAATTAACTTTTGAATAGAGACCTGTTCGAATGGTCGTTCGAACTGCCGCCGCGGCGCCTTCCGGCCTCCCCTTCCCGGCAGGGCATGTTCTTCGGTACAAGAAGTCGCGGAGCGAAGGAGACGGGACATGAAATACCGGAAGAGCGAAGCCAAGGACTACGCGCGCGAGCACATGACCGGCATCTGGGCCGCCGCGATGACGCCCTTCGCGCCCGACCTGACGCTCGACGAGGACGGCTACCGCCGCAACATGCGGCACTGGGTCAACGACCTCGGCATCGACGGATTGTTCATCTCCGGCAAGCAGGGCGAGTTCGCGTCGATGTCGCTGGCCGAACGCAAGCGGAGCTTCGAGCTCGCGGTCGAGGCGACGGCCGGAAAGGCGGGCACGATCATGTCGTGCTCGGACCAGAACATCGACACGGTGGTGGAACTCGCCAGGCACGCGCAGGCGGTCGGCGCGGACTATATCGTCGTCCACGCGCCGGTCCTCTATTTCCTGACCGCGCAGGACCAGACGCTCCTCGAGTATTACCGCTACATCGCCGAGCGGGTCGATATCGGCATCGCGATGTGGAGCCATCCCGACAGCGGCTATCTGATGAGCCCCGAATTGTGCGCGCGCGTGGCCGACCTGCCGAACATCGTCGCCATCAAGTACAGCGTGCCGCGCGAGATGTATGCGCGCCTGACCCGGCTCGCCGGCGACAAGCTCATCGTCAGCACCGCCTCGGAAGAGGAATGGTTCGACAACATCGTCGAGCTGGGATAGCGGCTCTATCTCTGCTCCAGCCCGCCCTACCTGCTGCAGACCAAGGCCGACCGCCGCATGCGCGAGTACACCGACCTGGCCTTCCGCGGCGAGGTGGCGAAGGCGCGCGCGGTGCGCGACAGCCTCGATCCCGTGCGCGATGCCATGAAGCGCACGCGTCCGCCGGAGAAGCCGCAGGCGCACCAGAAATACTGGCAGGAGCTGCTGGGCCAGGCCGGCGGGCCGACGCGGCGGCCGCAGCTCAATCTCACCGAGGCGGAAAAGGAAGCGACCCGTGCCGCCTTCGCCGCGTGCGGCCTGAAGCTCGAGCGCCCGGCGCGCGCGTCGGCGGCGTGATCCGGCGCCATGGGACTCTATTCGAGCCCGATCAACTTCAAGGCGTGGATCGAGGAGCACCGCCACCTCCTCAAGCCGCCCGTGGGCAACGCGCAGGTGTGGAGCGATAGCGACTTCATCGTGACGGTGGTCGGCGGCCCCAACGCGCGCACCGATTATCATGACGATCCGCTCGAGGAATTCTTCTACCAGCTCAGCGGCGACATGGTGCTGCGCATCATGGACGAGGGACGGCCGCGCGACATTCCGATCCGCGAGGGCGACATCTTCCTGCTGCCGCCGCATGTGCGCCATTCGCCGCAGCGCCCGGTTCCCGGCAGCGTCGGTCTCGTTGTCGAGCGCCAGCGCCCGCCGGGCCTGATCGACGGGTTCGAATGGTACTGCCTCGCGTGCCACGGGCTGCTCCATCGCGTCGAGGTGCAGCTCGTGAGCATCGTCAAGGACCTGCCGCCGCTGTTCGAGCAATTCTATGCGAGCCGCGACAAGCGGACCTGCCGCGCCTGCGGCGCGCTGCATCCCGGCAAGCAGGCGGCGTGAATTGGCGTTGAGGAGTTGAGGGCCATGGACACCGTCGCCGCCGACACGACCACACCGACCCGCACGGACCTCATCGCCCGCGCGCGCGCCATGGTGCCGGTGCTCGCCAAGCGCGCGGCGCAGGCCGAGCAGGACCGCGCCGTGCCCAAGGAAACCATCGCCGAGATGAACGCGGCGGGGTTGTTCCGCGTGCTGCAGCCGCGGCGCTGGGGCGGCTACGAGATGCCGCTCGACGTCGCCAACGACATCCAGATGATCCTGGCGGAAGGCTGCATGTCGTCGGCCTGGATCTATGCCGTGCTCACCGTCGAGCCGTTCCTCATCGCGCTGTGCGACGACCGCATGGCGCAGGACGTGTGGGGCAAGGACGAATCGGTGCTGGTGTGCGGCACCTCGGCAGGCGGGCCGGGCAACAAGGCGATTCCGGTCGAGGGCGGCTTCCGGCTCAGCGGGCGGTGGCGCTTCGCCAGCGGCTCGGACCACACCGACTGGACCTTCCTCGGCGGCTGCCATGTCGCGGACCCCGCCGGCGGCGGCGCGGAATGGCGCGTGCTGCTGCCGCGCTCGGACTATCAGATCGTCGACACCTGGTACGTCTCGGGCCTCAAGGCCACGGGGAGCCGCGACATCGTGGTCGAGGACAAGTTCATCCCGGCACATCGCGCGATCAAGCAGCAGGACCTCTTTCTGTGCCGCGGGCCCGGCCAAGCACTCAACACCGCCGCGCTCTACCGCATCCCGTTCGGCCAGGTCTTCGCCATCAGCGTGTCGACCCTGGTGATCGGCGGGCTCCAGGGCATGCTGGATGCGTTCATCGGCTATGGCTTGAAGCGCATCGCCCGCGGCATCGGCCCGACCGCCGGCGATCCGGTGGCGCAAAGCCTGTGCGCCGAGGCCGCGGTAACGATCGACGAGTGCAAGATCGCGTTCAACCGCAACATCGCGAATCTGACCGCTTACGCCGAGCGCGGCGAGGTGCCGCCGCTGCAGGAGCGCCTGCGCTACAAGTTCCAGGTCGCCTTCGCCGTCGAGCGCGCGAGCCTCCTGGCGGCGCGGATCTTCAAGGCGGCGGGCGCCAGCGGCATCTATGTCGAGAACACGCCCTTCGCGCGCTTCCTCGCGGACATCAACGCCGGGCGCCAGCACGTCAACAACCAGATCGAGGCGGCGGCGCGCAACTGGGGACGCGTCATGCTGGGCGGCGCCGAGAGCGAGAACCGCGATATCTTCCTCTGACCCCGCCAGGGAGCAGCGAAAAGTGGCAGATTCCTCATCCCCCGCGCGTGGCCCCAACGAGCCCGCGCCTCCCGACCCGTCGCGCTATGGCCTCGATGCCGGCACCGGACGGTTCAAGCATCCCGACGCCGCGCCGTTCGCGCCGGGGCCGCACCCGGTCAAGGGCAGCTTGGATTATCTCGAGGACAAGGAATACGTCCACAACATGACCGTCGAGGGACGCTGGCCCAAGTTGGTGGTCCCGGGGGTCAGCTTCCAGAACATCGTCGACATGAACGGCCGGCGGTACATGTATCACTACTACCGCACCCGCGTGAACGTCTACGACATCACCGAGCCGAAAAACCTGAAGGTCGTGCTCGAGCGGAAATACGAGGAAGGCCCCGACTTCTTCGGCGCCGCCGCCATCGCCTACAACAAGGCGCTGAAGACATGGATCATGATCCAGTCCTTCGAGGTGCCGCGTAGCGGCCCCATGGGGCTGGGCGGCGCCAAGCACACCGACCCGGCCAAGGTCGCGCGCGTCAAGTCCAACCCCGGACTGCGCGGGCTCAAGATTTTCGCCATGTCGAGCCCGACGGAATGGAGGCAGATCGCCGAGATCGGCACCGATCCGCTGCATCCCTTCGCGCGCGCCCAGGAAGGCTCGGGCGCGCTCGATTCGCCCACATATTACGGCGGCAAGTACGCCTTCGTCTGCGCCGCTCCGGACAACAGCTTCCTCAACCAGGAATATCCGAGCTACCTCTATTCGCCGGCGCAGATGATCTTCGATGTCGAGGACCCGGCGCGCCCGAAGCTGGTCAACACCTGGTGGGTCCCGGGCCAGCGCCTCGGCGAGGACGAGGCGTACGCGAAGTGGCGGCAATTCGGCAATCGCACGTCGTGGACCGGCGGAAGGATGCCGATCGCCCCCGACAAGCCGCTCGAAGAGGGCGGGCGCTGGGGCTACACCGTGATGGGCGGGCTGGGTTTCCATGTGCTCGACCTCGCCGATCCCAACAACATCGAGACCGTCGGCAGCCTCGAGCTGCCGTTGAGCGTCGGCGGCGTCGAGGGCGACCACATCGATGCGTCGCGGGTCGGCGAACGGGGCTTCGTCCTCGTCAACGGCTATCCGATGAACGAGGACGGATACGAGCCCTACAAGGATGTCTACGTCGTCGATGTCCGCGATCCGGCGAAGCCGGTGATCGTCGCGGCCTTGCCGCGGCCGCTGCCGCCCAAGGACGCGCCCTACAGCGATTTCGTCCTGCGCCGCGGCAAGTTCGGCCCCAAGCGCTCGGCCTATTACTGGCATCCCGGCCGCGCCAATCCGAACATCGTGGTGTTCCCCTACATGAACGCCGGGATTCAGGTGTTCGACATCGCGGACCCCAAGAGCGCCAAGGTATCGGCCTATTTCGTCGCGCCCATGACCGACGGCAAGGGCGGCGCCGAGCCCAACAAGGCGCCCATCGAATGCGCGGCGGTCGAATGGGACCGCAACCTGGTCTGGGCCTTCACCAATGGCGGCATGTACCTGCTCAGCAGCCCCGCCCTCGGCAAGCCGAATTTCGGCGCCCCCTGAGACGCAACCGGAGAAGAGCGATGCCTCAAGCGAAGTTCGGCACGGCGGCGGTAAGCCGGCGCGCGGTCATGGGCGGCGTGGCCGCGGGCGTAGCCGCCTCATATGTCGGCCGGGCCAAGGCGGCAGGAAAGCGCGGCGGCGTGCTGCGCGTCGCCGCCGATTTTCAGCCCACCAATCTCGACCCGGTGGCGGGCTCGCAGGGCGGCGATTTGAGATTTCTCTACCCGATCTATCAGTCCCTGGTCGATTGGGAGCCCGACACGCTGAAGCCCAAGCCCGGCCTTGCGACATCGTGGACCTTCACGGATCCCAAGACGCTCGTCCTCGAGCTGCGGCAGAACGTCTTGTTCCACGATGGCACCGCATTCGACGCGGCGGCGGTGAAATTCAATCTCGAGCGCACCCGCACCGATCCCAAGTCGAACATCAAGAACGATCTCGCCTCGGTCGCCGCGATCGAGGCCACCGGGTCGCATCAGATCACCCTGCGGCTCAACAAGGTCAATGCGGCGCTGCCCTCGGTCCTGGCCGAGCGCGGCGGGCTGATGGCGTCGCCCGCCGCGATCGAAAAATCGGGCGCCGACTTCGCGCGCAATCCGGTCGGAACCGGCCCGTGGAAATTCGGCCTGTGGCGCGATAACGACATCTATACGGTCACGCGCAACGAAAAATACTGGAAACCGGACGAGCCCTATCTCGATGCAATCGAGTTTCGCATCATCGCCGACAACAATATCGGGCTGCGATCGGTCATGGCGGGCGAAAACGACGTCGTGCTGGCCCTGTCGTCGGCGCAAAAGCCGGTGGTCGAACGGGCGACCAACCTGAACTCGTCCTTCGGCACGTCGCAGGCGGGAATTCCGATATGGCTGAATTACGCCCGGCCGCCGCTGAACGACGTTCGCGTGCGCCAGGCGATCAACTATGCCGTCGACCGTGACGCCTTCAACAAGGTGACGGCGCTGGGCCTCAACGAGGTGGCGCGCGGCCTCTTGCCGAGCACGCATTGGGCCTATGACCCCTCGCTCGAGGCGACATACCCGCACGATCCTGCCAAGGCCAAGGAGCTGCTCGCCGCTGCCGGGCTTGCCGCGGGATTCGACATGAGCCTCATCGGCCCGACCGACGAGCGCTCGCGCCAGCGCCAGGAGGTCGTCATCGAGCAGCTGAAGCAGGTCGGCATCCGCGTCAAGCTGTCGGGCTTCTCCGTGAACGACGCCATCAAGACGTTCTTCGTCGACAAGCAGGGCGACGCGCTGCTCATCCAGTGGGGCGGCCGTCCCGATCCGACCATGACGTTCCGCGATCTCTTCAGCAAGGAGTCGTTCTACAACCCGGCGCGCACCGAACCGGACGGATTCGCCGACGCGCTGGCCGAGACCGAGGCGAGCGAGGATTTCGCCGTTCGCGCCAAGGCGCTGTCGAAGGTGCAGCACATCGTTTCCGACAACGCGCTGATGGTGCCGCTGATCTTCGATGCGCAGTACACCGCCTTCGCCACCAAAGTGAAGAACTGGCGGACCAACCTGTTCGGCAGGCCGCGCTTCGACGACGTCTATCTCGAGGGGTGAGCGGCGTCGGCCGCGACGGGGCGATCCACATGGTATGGGCGGCGCGGCTCAGATGGGCCGCACAGCGAGTGCTGCAAATCGTCCCGGTCATCATCGTCGCGACCTTTCTCGTCTTCGGCATGCTGCAGCTCGTGCCGGGCGATCCCGCGGTCACATTGGCCGGCGATTCCGCCACGCCGCAGCGGATCGAGCAGATCCGCGCGCTCTACGGGCTCGATCGGCCGTTCCTGGCGCAGTACGGAACCTGGCTTCTCCACGCCGCCCACGGCGATCTGTCGCGCTCCATCCTCTCGGGCGAGCCGGTGCGCGTTGCCATCATGGACCGGCTGCCGAACACGCTGCTGATCGTCGCAGGATCGTTGACCCTTTCGCTCGTCATCGGCATTCCGATGGGCGTCGCGGCGGCGACGCGCGCGGGCACGCGCATCGACGGCGCCATCACCGGCCTCACATCGTTCGGCGTCGCGGTGCCGAGCTTCTGGCTCGCCATGCTGCTGGTATCCGTCTTCGCGCTGGGCCTGCATTGGTTTCCGGCGACGGGCGCCGTCGGCATCGGAGACGATTTCGCGGGCGCGGTGCGGCACGCGGTCCTGCCGTCGATCGCCTTGTGCGCGAGCGGCGTGGCGACGGTCGCGCGCCAATTGCGCAGCGCGCTCGTCGACGTGCTGTCGTCGCAATATGTCCGCACGCTTCAGGCCAAGGGCCTCTCGCCTGCCTCGATCCTGTGGAAGCACGGCCTCAAGAATGTCAGCGTGCCGCTGCTGACCGTGATCGGCCTCCTCGTCAACCGGCTGCTCGGCGCCACCGTCGTGATCGAGGCCGTGTTCGCCATTCCCGGAACCGGAAGCCTGGTCGTCAACGCGGCACTGGGCAAGGATTTCCCGGTCGTGCAGGGCGTCGTGCTGACCATGGTGATCATGGTCGTCGTCACGAATCTTCTGGTGGATGCGCTTTACACCGTCCTCGATCCCAGAGTGTCGCGGTCATGAGCGCCGTCGCGACCGCCCCAGCGGCGCTGCGCCGCGCCTTCATGGCGCGGTTCGGACGCTGGCTGCGGCATGATATGCGCGCGGCGATTTCGCTCGGCTATCTCTTCTGCCTGGCGTTGCTTGCGCTCCTCGCGCCGGTCATCGCGCCCCACTCGCCGACCGACCAGGACTACAATGCGATCCTGCTGCCGCCGGGCGCCGGACATCTCCTGGGGACCGACGATCTCGGCCGCGATGTCCTGAGCCGCCTCATTTACGGGGCGCCGGTCTCGCTCTACGCGAGCTGCCTCGCGGTCGCGATCGGCGTCGCCATCGGCTTGCCGGTGGGCGTCGTCGCGGGTTACCTGGGCGGCAAGGTCGATACGCTCATCAGCCGGCTCATCGACACGCTCCTGTCGTTTCCCGGGATCGTCCTGGCGGTGGGCGTCACCGCGGCGCTCGGGATCGGGCTCACCAATTCGATGATCGCGGTCGGCATCGTGTTCTCGCCCGAGCTCGCGCGCCTCATCCGCAGCCAGACCCTGGTGGTCAAGCAGGCGCTATACGTCGAGGCCGCGCGCAGCTTCGGCGCCAGCACGTCGCGCATCATCCTGCGCCACATCCTGCCCAACGCGGTGCAGCCCGTCATCGTCCAGGTGACGCTGATGCTCGCGGTTGCGCTCTTGGTGGAGGCGAGCTTGAGCTTCCTCGGCCTGGGCGTGCAGCCGCCTGCGCCGAGCTGGGGGGCGATGCTCGCGCGCGCCTACGGCAACATGGAGGCGGCGCCCGCGCAGATGTATCCGCCGGGCATCGCGATCCTGCTCACGGCGCTGGCCTTCAACGGGCTTGGCGAGTCGATTCGAGCCGGGCTCGATCCGAAGCTCCGCCGGCTGGAATTGAGGACGTAAGAGCGACGATCACGCTCGCCGCTCGGGATCGCGGGCGCTGCCAAACAGGTCGCGCCGGTGCGGATTCACCACGCGCAGATCGCCGCGCCGCGTCGTGACGCCGTGGCGGTCGAGGAATTCGAGGATCTGGATCGCGACCTTGCGCCCGTTGTCGAGACGATCGCGGAACTGCGCCGCGCCGAATTTTCCATCTGCGCCGGAGGCGGCGAGATCGAACGCGATCTCCACCGTCTCGGCCACGGTGTCGCGCAGGAAGAAGTGGTCGGCCACGACCTCGCTCACCACGCCCATGCGCGCGAGCGACTTGAGCAGGCGGCGGATGGCCGCCTCGTCCGCGTCGAGCAGGTCGGCGAGGTCGCGCACCCGCGGCGGACGGAACCGCTCCGCACCGGAGAGAAGCGGCGCGATCCTGACCCACAGACGCTCGTCCTGGGGCGCGAGCTTGGCGCGGTGATCGGGGAGCCTAACCCGCGCGCCGTCGAACGCGATGTCGCCGTTTCGCGCCACCCCCTGCAACAGCGACAACAGCGCCGGCGCCGGCAGGCGCGGCTCGAGCTGGACCCTAAGCCGCTCGAGCCCGATCCCCGGCAGGTCCGGATTGCCGGCGTGGAAGGCTTCGAGCGCGGTCAGGAGACTTTGTTTGAGCCGCAGATGCGTGGCGGATGCGAGCGCGAACACCGCGCCCGGCGTCGTCACGCGAACGAGCCCGAGACGCGCCGCGATCGCCTCGATTTCGGCGGCACCCAGCGCGCGGTCGCGGGCGAAGGCGGCGAGATCGACGACATAGGGCACGCGGTCGAGCAGCGCCGCGAGCGAAGCTTCGGGATCGGCCAATGCCCGCGCGGCAAGGTGCGCGAGCCGCTCCGGCGTGCGCCGCCGGCGCGTCGGCGCGCGCAAGTCGAGGAATTTGCCGCCGCCGATCGTCCTTTGCCCCGAATTGTCGCGCAGCACGAAGCAGTCGCCCTCGCAAGCCGCGATCGGCCGCTCCAGGACGAGCTGGACCAGCCCCTCGCCGCCCGGCGGCAGCGAAGCGTCCTGCAGCAGAACGACGCGGCCGCCGATGCTCGCGGCGGCATGATGCAGCCGCACCGGCAGCCATTGCGTCACCGGCTTCGGCTCGCCGGCGAGAAGGCGCAGCGAAGCGTCGATGCGGTCGGTCGGCGCATGAAGACCAGGATCGAGCACCATGTCGCCGCGCGATACCGCGTTCTTGCTGATGCGCTCGCCGGCGAGATTGAGGCCGCAGCGCTCGCCCGCGAGTCCCTGCTGCGCCGGCCGGTTCTGCGCGTGGATGGCGCGCACGCGCGCGGCGAGGCCCAACGGACTCAGCATCACCGCGTCGCCCACGCTCACCCTACCCGACAACACCGTGCCGGTGACGACCGTCCCGGCGCCGGCAAGGGCGAAGCTGCGATCGACCGAAAGCCGGAAGCGGCCGGTGGCGGCGCGCGCCGCCAACGCTTTCGCCTCCGCGAGCAGCCGGAGGCGCAAATCCGCGATCCCCTCGCCGGTCACGGTCGAGACCGGGACAATATCCGCACCCTCGAGCCCGGTGCCGGCGAGCAGGCGCGCGATGTCCCGTCGGACCTCGACGCGCCGCGCGTCGGGAACCGCGTCCACCTTGGTCAGCGCGACCACGCCGCGCTCGATCCCCAGGAGATCGACGATGGCGAGATGCTCGACCGTCTGCGGCATGACGCCGTCATCCGCCGCCACCACCAGCAGGACGAAATCGATGCCGGTCGCGCCGGCCAGCATGTTGCGCACGAACTTCTCGTGGCCCGGGACATCGACGAAGCCCAGCACCGAGCCGTCCTCCGCCGGCAGATACGCGAACCCCAGATCGATCGAGATGCCGCGCTCTTTCTCTTCCTTGAGGCGATCGGTATCGACCCCGGTGAGCGCGCGCACCAGCGTCGTCTTGCCATGGTCGATATGGCCTGCGGTCCCGATGATCACGTCTCGACCTTGGAGTCTTATGTGTTCGAGCGGAACCGCATTGCGTCCTTCGACTGCGCCCCTGCGGGGCTCCGCTCAGGATGAGGGGCATTGTACAACCTTCCTCATCCTGAGCGGAGCGCAACGCGCGTAGTCGAAGGACGCAATGCGGATCAGCGCCAGGTGTCGACCGAGAGGGTGCGCTGGTAGCGGGCGCCGAACATCTTCCAGGCGCCCTGGGTCTCGCCGCCCACGACCGCGACGTTGATCTCCTTGGGCTCGAACATCTGCACGATCTCGTCGGGCTTGGCCTTGAGGCGCGTCGCATAGGGCTCGACGCCGGCCACGGCGAGCGGGTGCAGCAGCGTCTGCACCCATTGGTCGTCCCAGTATTCGCGGGCGGGGAGCCGCGCATTCTCGGCGCACCAATCGATCAGTTGCTGCTTGGTCGCGATGCCGCGATCCTTGAACAGCCGCGCCACGATCGGGTCCATCACCAGGAGCGGCGGGAAATGCGCGCCGGCGGATAGGCAGCGCCGCATCTTCTCCTGCCACGTGTCGCGCGGGCCGTATCCCTCCTGCGTGTAGCGCAAGCCAAAGAACACGCTGACGGCGCTGTCCTCGCGCTTGAAGCCCTTCTGCACGTGCAGCGGCTGCCACGGGCTGCGCTCCTCGTTCTCGGCGAAGCAGAAACTGTAGGCGAGCGGGTTTCCGAGCGTCCCCATGTAGGATTCGTCCGGCACCGATCCGCCCTGGAGATTCTGCGACAGCAGGTTGTAGGCGCGCCCGATCGTCACGTTGGCGTGGTTGTAGGGACCCAGCGCGCCAATGCCGGAATTCATCCCGATCTCGTTCCGGATCGGCCCGTTGACGACCGCGAGGTTCGCCATCGAGGTGGTGCTGCTGGATTTCGCGGTGAAGCCGCTTGCGGCGAGGGCGAGGATCACCGGGAAATATTCCGGCCGCGCCCCGGCCATCACGGCGTTCACCGCGACCTTCTCGACATTGTATTCCCAGAACTCGCGGAACGACGTGGGCGCCATCCGGCCGACGATCTTGTCCGGCTTCTGGCGCGTGCCCTTGAGCATCGCCGCGACGCGCTCTTCGGTCGGCAGCACGATGGGCAGGAAATCGGTCCAGTGATTTTCGATGAAGAGACGCTGCAAATTCTCTTCCGAATCGGGCGCCAGCAATCGCGGGATCGAGCGGTCGAAGGTGAGGCCCTTCATATCCTCGTCGCCGAGCGGGCCGGTCAGGCCCTCGATGATCTCCTGCATGAAGGGACGCCCGGAGATGCGGTCCTTGCCCTCGATATAGCCGCGCAACTCACCGGGCGAGAGATCGACCACCGGCTGCGGCACGAAGGCCTGGCGCGTGCGCGGCATGCCGTTGGCGAGCGCCGTCACCCGGGCAAGGCGCGAGAATACATGCGTGTGAATCGCGACGCTCGGTACGCCGCCTTCTTCCAGTGCCATCGCCAGCCCGACGACCGTCGGGGTGCAGGTGCTTCACAAGCCGACGCCGAGGATGGCGGCATCGCCCTCGGACGCGACCTTGGCGCGCATGTCGGCGTCATCGACCCAGCTCTCGCGCGGCTTGATCGTGCGCGTCTCGACCTTGGGCAGGTTCTGCGCGAACCATTGCCGCATCTGGTCCATGAAGGCTTCGGAATTGTCGAACAGGCAATCGACCAGATAGACGATCTTGCCGTCGAGGCTTTCCGGCCGCGGCGCCAGGCGCTTGCCCTTGACGTGCGGCGGGAAGCCTCGGGGATCGTGAACCGTCAATCCGCTCGCCATGCGTCGCTCCCTGAACCGCCCCGGCCGAGATAGCGATCGGCCGATAATGCGGCGGAGGCGCCCTCGCCCGCCGACGCCACCGCGCGACCGAGCCAGCCGGAGCGAACCGATCCCGCCGCGCACAGACCCGCCATTTCGGTCCGCATCGCCGCGTCGGTCCGGACCTGCCCCGACGGATCGAGCGCGATCCGCCCGGCCAGGAACTCGGTGTTCGGCCGGAAACCAATATAAACGAACATCCCCGCGAGGTCCATGTCGGCCGACTTGCCGGTCGCCCCATCGCGCACGCGCGCGCCCATGACGCTTCCATCGCCGAGGATTTCCTCGACCACGGCATTGAAGCGCAGCTCGATCCTGGGATGCTGGGTCACGGCGTCGCGGTAGATCGCTTGCGCGCCGAGCGCCGTGCCGCGATGCAGCACGATCACGCGCGAAGCGAACTCGGCCAAGGTCAGCGCTTCCTGTGCCGCGGAATCGCCGCCGCCAATGACGGCGACGACGCGGTCGCGCATCAGCGGCGCGTCGCAGCTTGCGCAATGGCTCACGCCCTTGCCGCGCAAGCGCTCCTCGCCGGGGACGCCGAGCGCGCGCAGGGACGAGCCGGTGGCGAGAATGACGGCGCGCGCGTCGTAGTCCTCGCCGGTGCGCGACGCGACCCGCCACGCGCCGTCGCGCGGCACGATCTCCACCAGCTCTTCCATCGCGAATTCGGCGCCCGCGCTCATCGCCTGTTCCTGGACGATCGGGCACAGATCGTAACCCGGGATGCCGTCGGGAAAGCCGGGGAAGCCGTCGACCTTGTTGATGCTGAGGAGCTGGCCGCCAAGGATGTCGCCGGTCAGCACCAGCGTCTTGCGGCCCAGGCGCGCGCTGGTCAGCCCGGCAGTCAGGCCGGCGATGCCGCCGCCCGCGATCACGACGTCGAATTGCGTGCTCAAGATCGCTCGCGCCAAGGGGGAATTGTCGCGATCCAGCATGACCCCTTTGCCGCTTGCCGACAAGGCCGATCCGTGCCAAAGCCGCGTCGGGGCAGGGGCATCGAGGCAGGTGGGGGATGGCAGGATACGATTACATCATCGTCGGGGCGGGCTCGGCCGGCTGCGTGCTCGCCAACCGGCTGAGCGAGGACGGCGGCGCGACGGTATTGCTGCTCGAGGCGGGCGGGCGCGACCGCAACCCCTACATCCATATGCCGCTCGGGATGCGGCGGCTCAGCCCTCATCCCACTCTCAACTGGCAGCTCGCCACCGAGCCCGAGCCCAACTGTCACGGCCGCCGCATCTTCGTGCCGCGCGGCAAGGTGCTGGGCGGATCGTCGTCGATCAACGCGATGATCTATGCCCGCGGCCATCCGCTCGACTACGACCAGTGGCGGCAGATGGGGCTCAAGGGCTGGGGCTATGACGACGTGCTGCCGTACTTCAAGCGCTCGGAAGACAATTGGCGCGGCGAGGATGCGTATCACGGCGCCGGCGGCCCGCTGAAGGTCACGCGCAGCGGGCGCACGAGCCCGCTCTATGACCTTTTCACCACCGCCGCGGCGAAAGTCGGATTCGGCAAGAGCGGCGACTATAACGGCGCGGGACCGGAGGGCATCGCTCCGCCCGAGTTCACCATCGGCGGCGGCAGGCGCTGGTCGTCGGCGCGGGCCTTCCTCTACCCGGCAATGCGGCGGCGCAATCTCACGGTCGAGACGGAGGCGCTCGCCCATCGCGTCACCATCGCCGGCGGCCGCGCCGCCGGCGTCGTCTACATGCAGAACGGCACGCTGCACACCGCCGAGGCCGCGCGCGAGGTGATCCTCTCCGGCGGCACCTACAACTCGCCCCACCTTCTGCTGCTGTCCGGCATCGGCCCGGCCGACGAATTGAAATCGGCCGGCGTCACGCCCGTGCTCGACCGGCCGGATGTCGGCCGCAATCTCGAGGAGCACGCCAATGCCGTGATCACCTTCGTCATCAACCAGCCGCTGTCGATCACCGACGAACTGCGCTGGGACCGGCTGGCGCTGTCGGTGCTGCGCTGGGCGGCATTCGGCAGCGGCGGCGTCGCCAGCATGCCGCTGCAATGCGCCTGCTTCCTGCGCACAAGGCCCGAGAGCGAGCGGCCCGACATCGAGCTGCTGGTGAGCACGGTCGCGCCCGACGCGGGCCCCTGGTTTCCCGGCATCAAGAAGCCGGTCGAGCATTGCTTCTCGAGCCGGATCGCGCTCTTACATCCGCGCAGCCGGGGCAAAGTGACGCTGCGCTCTTCCGACCCGGCGGACATGCCTCGCATCTACTGGAACCTGTTCGACGATCCGCACGACCTCGAGACCTTGCGCGGGGGCTTGAAGACGGTGCGCGCGATCTTCGCCCAGGAGCCGCTCAAGCCCCTGGTCGAGCGCGAGCTGAGCCCCGGCAGGAAATTCGCGACCGATGCCGAGATCGACGAGTGGATCCGCAACAACGGCCAGACCGCGGCACATCCCGCGGGCACGTGCCGCATGGGAACGGACGACGAAGCGGTGGTCGACGAGCAATTGCGCGTCAAGGGCATCGCGGGCTTGAGAGTTGCCGACTGCTCGGTGATGCCGCACGTGGTCGGCGCCAACACCAACGCGCCGACCATCATGATCGCGGAAAAGGCGGCCGACTACATTCGCGGCCGGGCGAATTGACCCGGCATCTGCGCGCTCACACCGTGCAGGCGCCGATCAGCTCGTGCCCGAACGCGGTCATATAGTAGCTGAGCGATCCCGGGCCACCGGGCTTGATGCAACGAACGCGCTCGAGATTGTGCAGCGCCACGTCGGCCGCGTGCACGGAAATCTTCAAGCGGCCGGCGAAATGGTCGCGCGAGCTGGGACCGAGCTGCGCGGTCGACTCGCTCATCTTCTGCAAGATCTGCGTGTCGCGCGGATGCAGCCGCCTCAAGGCGTCGACGAATTCCAGCCGCATCGTCTCGGCTTTCGCGGGGGACATCGCATTGGCGAGCATGCGCGCCCACATCTCCTGCATCTCCTCGCGTCCCTCGTCCTGCGCGGCGGCAAGAAGCGGCAGCGCGATCGTCGCGCTCAACGCGACCGTTTCCTTGACGCCGCGGCCGGCGAGAATCTCGCCGGTCCGGTGCGCGAGGCGAATGCAATTCCTGGTTCGAACCTGGCGCATCGGATCGCCGGCGACAATGCCGACCACGTCCTCGGGCACCGTCCCCAGCACGCGCGCGACGAAGCCGCACAGATCACGCGCGGGATCGATGCTCTTGGCGCCGGATTTCGCGATCTCCACGACGGGCTTTAGGATGATGGCGTCCATCGGGATTTTCTTCTCCTTGACCGATTCACTTTAACACGCCTCTCGCCGCCGTCTCATCGCCCCGTATTTTCCGCGTTAACAATTTCGGGCGAAAAGATTCCGCGCGTGGCGGAATAAGCACACGATCGGCACGTCCCCGGTCCCATTCTTCACGATCGTTAACACGACGGCAGATTGCTTGTTCCCGGACGCCGCGTCGTGGCGCCTTACCCAGTTCGTATTAAGCAAGTTTTATGCCATTGGCCCGAAACATGAATTTCAGGCCTTTACCGCCGCGCTCCATGGCGACATGTAAAGTTTTCCGACAACGCCGCGATGCACGCGGCGCGGGAAGAGCGCGTTAGGAATTCAGGCGGCGACAGCGGCGCGGCGCCGCGGGCGCACTCACTTGAGACGCTTGGCTGCGTCCTCGACGATGGTCAGATCGGAATGCTGGGTCACGTCGATATGCTCCTTGATGAAACCGAAATCCTGGAGCATGTCGACGTTCTTCTGAATCGCCGCCGGGTCGGGATGGAGCGCAGGGTCGCGGTAGAGATCGTTGTGGGTGAAGACCCAGCCCAGCCGCTCCGGCGGCATCTTGAGGAACGCGGCGACGATGGCGATGGCGGCATCGTGATTGGCCGGGTCTATGTACCAGCGCGTGGCGCGAATATCGTCCTCGAAGAAGTCGACCAGCGCGGCGCGGTTCTTCGCGATGAAGCCGGTGCGCGCGGTGAGGAAGAGGAAATCGGTCATGCCGACCGCCTCGCGCTGCGTGAACAGGTCTTGCGCGATCGCCTGCAGGCCGGGGTCCATCGTAAACGGCTTCACGCCGACGATGAGGTCCACCTTCTTGTCGGCGAGCAGCGCCTTCATGTTCGGGAACTGCGCCTCGACGATGGTGAAGTCGCCCGGATATTCGAGCTTGTGCTTGCGCAGCATGACGCGCATGAAGATGTCCTGGCCGCCGCCCAAGCCGTTGGTGGCGACGATCTTGCCCTTCAGATCCTCGATCTTCGCGATGCCGCCGTCCTTCGCCACCATGTAGCGATTGGTGTCGTAGCCCTCGACGCCGTCGCGCACCTCGTCCGCGACGATGCGAAGATCGGTGAGGCCGGCGCTCAGGATCGCAGGACCGAGCACGTTGAAGGTCATCGGCGTCAGGTCGAGCTCGCCCGCGGCCAAGGCCTGAAGGGCCACCGACGAACCGGCGAAGCGGGTCGGCTCGAGCGTGTAGGACGTGCCGAGATGCCTGGCGAGGCCGGGATGCTCGAACAGAATGGGCGTGAGCTGCGCCGGCGCGACCGCCCAGCCGATGCGTATCTTCAACGGCTCGTCGCTTTGCGCGGCGGCGACGCCAAGGATCGAGACCGCGGCAACCAGCGCCGCCAAGCCGGGCATCTTCATCCTGTTCATGTGTCCCCCGAAATCCGCAACGCGCCGGAGCGGACGCTACCGAAGCATCGAAGCGGTGACAAGGCCGGGGCGCGAATGGCCCCGCTCAGGCGAAGGGCGGGTTCGCGCCCTCGATCTGCACGCGGTCGCCGGTGCGGGTCTGCGGGAAATAGTCCCAGACCGCGAGATGCTGGGTGCAGCGGTTGTCCCAGAACGCGATCGAATGCCGGCGCCAGCTGAAGCGCACCTGCCACAGCGGGCTTTCGCAGTGGTTGTAGAGGAAGGCCAGGATCGCCTTGCTCTCCTCGGCCGGCAGCTCGTTGATGTGCGAGGTGTAGGCGCGGTTGACGTAGATCACCTTCCGCTTGGTCTCGGGATGGCGGACGATGACGCGATGGGTCGAGACGTTGTACTTGCCGTCGGGATTGAAGCGGCGGAACACCAGGCCGCCGTCATGGACCGCGGTCAAATCCTCGAGATAATCCTGCATCCCCGGCGACAGCGCGTCATAGGCCGCGTACATGCTGGCGAAGCAGGTATCGCCGCCGACCGGCGGCAGCGTGTGGATGTGGAGGATGCTGCCCATCGGCGGAATGGGATCGCAGGACAAATCGGTGTGCCATTCCTCGCCCGCGACATGCTTCGATTTCTCGTCGGCATGGAGGAGGCGCACTTCCGGATGCTCCTCCATTCCCTTCATGGCGGAATGGACGTGGAGATTGCCGAAATGCTGGCCGAATTGCTTGAGCGTCGGCACGTCGATCGGCTGATCGCGGAAGAAGATGACGCCGTTGTCGAGCAGCGCCTGGTGGATGTCGTCGACCTGCCGGTTGGTAAGCGGCCGGGTCAGGTCGAGCCCGGAAATTTCGCCGCCGACATGCGGCGTCAGCCGCTTCACCTCGATCGTATCGTAGCCCATCGTTAACTCCCGGCCGTTTCGCCCATCATAGCACAACCCGGCGCCTATCCGAGATCGGGCAGCACCGAGACGTGGATGGCGCCGCGATCGCCCTCGCCGCCGACGGTCTGGATCGCGCGCTCGACCTGGTTCAGGTTGAAATGGTGCGTCGCGAGCTTCTCCAAGTTGTATTTGCCCGACTCGAGCAGCGCCACCGCCTTCTTCATCTCGCGCGCGGTGCGGCCGCGCACGCCCCTGATGGTCAGCTCCTTCATGAAGATCTGGTCGGGATCGAAATCGGTGGCGAAGCCGTGCGCCTCGCCCGCCACCACGATGGTGCCGCCCATGGTCGCGAGATCGACCGCCTGCTTCAAGGCGCCCGGCGCGTTGGCGGTGACGTTGATCACCGCGTCGACCATGCGGCCCTTTGTGAGGTCGGCCACGCGGCCGACCACGTCGGGAGTGGCATCGACGTCGATCGCGTGGTGGGCGCCGAACTCGCGGGCGAGGGCGAGGCGCGCGCTGTCGCGGCCGCGTCCGGTGACGATGATGAGCCCGGCGCCGGCCTCCCTGGCGGCGATGACGCAGGCGAGCCCCTGCCCGCCCGGTCCCAGGATCGCCACCGTGCTGCCGGGGCCGACGCCGCCCTCGACATGGGTCCAGCGCAAGCCGTTCGACAGCGGCACGTAGAACGGCGCGATCTTGGTCGGGACCTTGTCGGAGATCTTGTGCAGCAGCGCCTGCGGGTCGAGATAGACATACTCGCTGTAGCCGCCCCACAGGCCCGGCGCCAGGTCGAGCGACGTGAAGCCGTACATCTTCTCCATCTTCATGCCGCTGCAGATGTAATAGCGGCCGGAGAGGCAATACTCGCAATGCCCGCAGGGCGCGTATTCCTCCATCACGATGCGGTCGCCCTCGCGGACGCCCCAGCGCTTGGCGGCGCGGCCGCCGAGCTTGACGATGCGCGCCACGATCTCGTGGCCGGGAATGAGCGGCGTTGGCGCATAGTGGCCGAGCGCGCCGGTGTAGATCGGCCAGTCGGCGCCGCACACGCCGGTGATCTCGACCTTGGCGATGCCCGAATCCGCGTCGATCTCCGGCAGCGCCAATTCGCGCAGCTCGAACTTGCGCGGCGCGACGAGAACGGCGGCGATGGTCTTGCCAGCCATGCGCGAACCCTTAGGAAAAAATTCTTAGCGCCGAGGACGCGGAGGATGCGCAGAGGTCGCGGTGGTTTCCCGCGTCCCCCGCGCATCGTCCGCGTCCACCGCGCTGAATCTTGTTCTCAAAACGGCTCATAGCCCCGCAGCCGCGGAATCACCTGTTCGCCGAAGAGGCGAATGGACCTCATCAGGTCGTCCTCGGCAAGATTGCCGAAGTTGAACTCGCCGAAGAAGGTGTTGAACGATCCTTCCTCGGCCCAGCCGCGCAGCTTGCGCGCGACCGTGTCGGGCGAGCCGATCAGGACCAGGTCCTTCGCGATCAGATAGTCGGTATCGAGCAGGTGGTGGACGATCTCCGCCGAGCCCGGCTCGCCCCGCTCGAGGAAATAGTTCGCCGTCTCCTGCTGCTTCGCCTTGATCTCGTCGGGATCGTCGGAATAGGAGAAGAAGCCCTTGTAGGCCTGGCCGGCGAAGTCGAGCGCCGTGGCGCGCGCCTTGGCGTCGCTCTCGTCGACATAGACGACGGTCGAATAGGCGATGTTGGGGACGCCTTGCCAGCCCTTGTCGCGCCACGACTGGATGTAGGGCGCGTAGCGGGTCTTCGCCTCGGTGCGGGGGAAGAGCAGGAAATAGCCGCTGTGGATGCCTTCCTCGGCGCAGAATTCCAGGGTCGCCCGGTCGCGCGTCTCCATCCACATCGGCGGGTGCGGGCGCTGCACCGGATTGACGCTGATGGTGAGCTTATGCTGCTTGATGTGCTTGCCGTCGAAATCGAACGGCTCGCCGCGGCAGGCGACCTTGAGGAAGCGCGCGAATTCGAGCGTCACTTCGCGCCGCGTCTGGAACGGGACGCCGAAGGGTCCGAAATAATGCGGCAGGATGCCCGGCACCAGGCCGATCTCGAGCCGGCCGCCCAGCATCTGGTCCGCGACGGCGATCTCCTCGAGGAGGCGCACCGGATGATGCAGCGCCACCACGTGCCCCATGGCGCCGAGGCGGAGCTTCTTGGTGCGCGCGCCGGCTGCCGCGACATAGAGATTGGGCGCCGACATCCAGCTCTCTTGCGGCGTGAAATGATGCTCGACACAGAAACCGTAATCGAAATCGAGACGGTCGGCGAGCTCGAGCTCGCGCCACAGCTGCTCATAGCGAAGCTGAGGCGTCATTCCGGGCTTGCCCCAGACATGGGCGAAATGGGCGAAACGCATACTATAAGCTTAGGCCGAAATCCCTTGCGGAGACAGGGGCAATCTCACACTATTGGTGCGGCATGGCGACGCCCATCGACTATGAAGCGCTGACCGGCGGTGCGCGCGTCCACGGCAGCCTCTATCGCGACCCGGCCGTGTTCGAGCGCGAGCTCGAAGCCATCTGGAACAAGGTGTGGGTCTATATCGGGCACGACAGCGAGGTGCCCGAGCCCGGCGATTATGTGCGGCGCCAGATCGGCCTGCAGCCCGTGCTGATGATCCGCGGCGACGATCATGTCGTCCGGGTGCTGTTCAACCGCTGCCGCCATCGCGGCAACCTCGTGTGCAACCGCGACCGCGGCAGCGCCGCGACCTTGAAATGCCCTTATCACGGCTGGACCTATTCGCGGTCGGGCGCGTTGCTCGAACCCAGTTTCGAGGAGGGCTATGACAGCAATTTGCGGCGCGAGGATTTCGCGCTGAGCGCGGTGCCGCGCGTCGCCTCGTATCGCGGCCTCGTCTTCGCCAGCGCCGCCGCGACCGGCCCTTCGCTCGACGAGCATCTGGGCCAAGTGAAGGAGTATCTCGACCTCTTCATGGACGTCTCGCCCACCGGCGAGGTCGAGCTCAACACCGGCATCCAGAAGCTGCGCTACAAGGGCAACTGGAAGTTCCTGCCGGAGAACTCGCTCGAGGGCGACTATCACGGGCCGTTCATCCACCGCGTCGCCTTCGAGCTGCATTCGCGGCGCAGCGGCCTCTACATGAGCTCGCTCTACGAGAACGCGATCCCGGATGTGATTCGCGCGCTGCCGGGCGGCCACATGGTGGAGGATTATCGCGGCGCGACCATGGCGCCCCCCCAGCGCAAGCCGAGCGCGGCGCGCCAAGCCTACATGGCCATGATGGAGGCGCGCTATGGCGCGGACAAGGCGCGCCAGCTCACCAGCACCATTCCGCCGCTGGTCTATGTCTTCCCCAACCTGCTCTACATCATGACGCATATCAGGCGAGTGCAGCCGGTGAGCGTCGACCTCACCCACATCTACTACCAGCCGCTGCTCTTGAAGGGCGCACCGCCCGAGATCAACGAGGCGCGCTTGCGCGAGCACGAGTTCGGCTTCGGCCCCGCCGGCCTCATCTCGCCCGACGACATCGAGATCATGGAGCGCAACCAGCTCGGCGTCCGCGCCCAGGGCAACGAGTGGCAGTTCATCGGCCGCGGCCTGCATCGCGACACGCTGCTGCCGGACGGCGGTGCCAGCGGCTTCACCATGGACGAGTGCCACCTGCGCGGCATGTGGCTTCATTACGGGCGGTTGATGAACCGGCCATGACCGGCGCCGCGCGCGAGACGGTGGAGCGCTTCCTCTATCGCGAGGCGCGCCTCATGGACGAGCACCGCTACAAGGAATGGCTCGCCCTGTGGAGCGACGACGGCGTCTATTGGGTCCCGTGCAACGACGACGACATCGACCCGGCGCGCCAGGTCTCGATCATCTACGACGACCGCGAGCGGCTGCAGCAGCGGGTCGACCGGCTGTTGAGCGGCTCGGTGCTGGCCCAGGACCCCAAGCCGCGCATGCGCCGCGTCGTCTCAAACGTCGAGATCGAAGCGTCCGACGGCGTGGACGTGACGGTCCATTCCAATTTCGTCCTGGCGCTGGCGCGGGGCGACGGGCAGCAGCTGTGGGCCGGGCGCAGCATCCATCGCCTCCTGGTCCAGGGCGACGACTTCAAGATCAGGCGCAAGACGGTGCTGCTGATCAATTCCGATCAGGAGATGCCGCTCTTGCAGTTCCTCATCTAGGCGCCGCATGGGCCGCTACCGCATCGCGCTCAACCCGGCGAAGTGCCAGTCCTACGGCAAGTGCCTGTCGCTGGCGCCGTCGGTCTTCGCCTGGGACCGCGCGCGCAAGGTGCGCCTTGCCGATCCCGCAGCGGCCGACGACGCGATCTTGCTCAAGGCCGCGAAGCTGTGCCCTTATCGCGCCATCGCGATCATCGACCAGGATACCGGCGAGCAGGTTTTCCCGCCGCCGCGGACCAACTGAGGGGAGCAATCCGATGGAGCACGGACGGTTCGACTATTCGCCGATCAGCGAGCGCCCGGTCACGCGCCTCCCCAACGGCGCGCGCGTCGCCGTCTGGATCACGCCCAATGTCGAGCACTACCACTGGAACAAGCCGGCCATCGCCCTGACCCAGATGACCACGTCCTTGAAGCCCGACGTGCTCAACTATGCCTGGCGCGATTACGGGCCGCGGGTCGGCATCTGGCGCATGATGGAGATCATGGAGCGGCACGGCTTCGTTGCCACCGCCGCGCTTAACGCCGAGGTCGCTGAGCACTATCCGCAGATCATCGCCGCCGGGAACAAGCTCGGCTGGGAATGGATGGCGCACGGCCCCAACAACTCGATGCTGTTCACCGGCATGCCCGAGGAGGCCGAGCGCCCGATCATCGCCGGCGTGCTCGACACCATCGCGCGCAGCACCGGCAAGAAGAGCCGCGGCTGGCTCGGGCCGGCGCTGACCGAGACCGATCACACGCTCGACCTCCTGGCCGAGGCCGGGATCGAATACGTCGCCGACTGGTGCAACGACGAGCTGCCCTACGCGATGAAAACGCGCGCCGGCCCCATCGTCGCGATCCCCTACACGCTCGAGATCGGCGACATCCCGGTCTATCTCGAGCGCGGCGGCTCGGGCGAGGATTTCACCCGCATGGTGGTGGACCAGTTCGACACGCTCTACGAGGAGGGCGCCAAGCGTCCGCGCGTCCTTTCCCTCGCGCTCCACCCCTTCCTCAGCGGCCACCCCTTCCGCGCCCGCGCCCTCGACCGCGCGCTGGCCCATATCAAGAAGCACGACGCGGTGTGGATCACGACGGGCGGCGCCATCGTCGACTGGTTCAAGGGGCAGAAATAAGCGCCGTGCGTCCTTCGACTGCGCGGCGCCGCGCGCCGCTCCGCTCAGGATGAGGTGAAATTTTCGCCTCACGCTGAGCGGAGCCCGCAGGGCGAAGTCGAATGGGCGCAGGATCGCCTTGCCGCTACTCCGCCGCGGCGCGGCGCTTGGCGTTGCGCGCGAGGCAGGCGATCAGCTCGTCGGTCGACATGATGTCGCCGAACACGAGGTAGAACGAAGTCAACGCCGCGTTGTGCTCCTCGTCGGTGAAGGCGGCGTTGGCGTCCGTCACCATGATCGCCTTGAAGTTGCGCATCATGGCGTCGCGCGCGGTCGATTCGCAGCACACGTTGGTGACGGTGCCGGCGACCAGGACCGTGTCGATGCCGCGCGCGCGCAGCACCGCCTCGAGGTTCGACGCGCCCTCGATGAAGGCGCTGAAGCGCTTCTTCTCGACCTCGAGGTCCTCGGGCTTCACCTCGAGCCCGGCCCATACTTCCCAGCCCTTCGAGCCCCGCGTCAAGGCGGCGCGGCGCCGGCGCGTGCCCTCCGCGCCCGCCATCTCATAGGCGACCGACCAGCTCTCGAGCGTCTCCTCCTCGAACACGGCCTTGACCCAGACGACGGTCGCGCCCGCCGCGCGCACTGCGCGCGCAAGGCGATTGATGTTGGGCACGACCTCCAGCGCGTTCTCGCACAGCGCGTGCGCCACGCCCGGCAGCATGTAGGCGTTCTGCATGTCCACGACGAGCAGCGCGGTGCGGGCGGGATCGAAATCCTCGAAGCAATGCTCCTTGCCGCGAAGCTGAATGACGCGCTCGACCATGAAGCGGGGGATGTCGATCTTGTGCATGGTGCATGCGCCTCGATTGTGCGGCACTTATAATGCCCGGACGCCATGCGCTTGCCTAGTGGATCGAACTCGCAATTACACGTTCACACACCGGTTGTCATTGCGAGCGAAGCGAAGCAATCTCCCGGAGATCGCTTCGTCGGCCTCAAGGCCTCCTCGCGATGACGGCACTGGCAGCACCACCAGCCGGAACGAGCCCCATGTCCTACGACCCGCGCACCGCGCGCTATCTGTGCTTCGCCGCGGCGCGGGCTGCGTTCGCGGCCGGGCGCGACAATCCGCGGACATATCTCGAGCGCTGTCTCGAACGCATCGCCGAGTTGGAGCCCACGATCAAGGCCTTCGTGCGCCTCGATCTCGAGCGCGCGCGCCAAGCCGCCGACGCGGCGAGCGCGCGCTGGCGCGACGGAAGGCCGCTCTCCGCCGTCGACGGGCTGCCGGTCGGGATCAAGGATTGCTTCGACGTGGCGGGCCTTCCGACCGAGGTGGGGAGCCGCATGTTCGCCGGCAATGTCGCCGCCATCGACGCCGCCCATGTCGATGCGCTGCGCCGCGGCGGCGCCGTCATCGTCGGCAAGACCCACTCCACCGAGCTCACCATGGCGCTGCCGGCGCCCACATGGAATCCCTGGGACACGACGCGCACGCCGGGCGGCTCGTCGTCGGGATCGGCGGCGTGCGTCGCCGCCGGCATGCTGCCCCTTGCCACCGGCAGCCAGGTGCGCGGCTCGATCATCCGGCCGGCCTCCATCTGCGGCGTCATCGGGATGAAGCCGACCTATGGCGCGCTCAACCGCTATGGCGGCATCGACCCGTCGCCGAGCCTCAATCATCTGGGCTTCCTCGCCGGCACGCTTGCCGATGCGTGGGAAGCGGCGCAGCACATCGCCGCCGCGGTCGGCGGCGATCCTGGCTATCCGGCGCTGGCCGGGAGCGCCACGCTCCCCGCTTCGCGGCGCCCGTTGCGTCTTGCGCGGCAATACACCTATGGCTGGTCGCAGACCGACGCGGCGTCGAAGGCAGCGTTCGAGACTTTCCTGCGCGCGGTCGAAGCGGCGGGCATCGCGGTGCTGGAGCCCGGCGCGAGCGGCGATCTCGCCGCTTACGAGGATGCGACCGCGCGTGTCCCGGAATTCTTCTTCGACGCGATGCTGTGGGAGTTCCGCTGGCCGCTCAGGGCCTGGCGCGATCTCCGGCCCGGCACGGTCAGCGCGGCGATCGAGGGCTTCATCGACAAGGCGGCGCAGATGACGCTCGCCGATTTCCGCCGCGCCGACGACCGGCGCTCGGACCTGCGCGCCCGCCATCGCGCGCTCGCTGGCACCGTGGACGGCTTCATCACCCTCGCCCATATCGGGCCGGGGCAGAAGGGCCAGCCGGCGGTGGGCACGCCCTGGTACAACGATGCGTCGTCCGCGATCGGCGCGCCGACCTTCAACCTGCCGCTGCTCGCGGTCGAGGACGTGCCGCTGGGCGTGCAGATCATGGGCTTCGAGGGCGGCGACGAGGATTTGGCGGCGATGGCGCGCTGGTTCCTCGAGCATTTCAAATCGCGCACGGTCGGAGAGGAGCAATAATCATGAAATCGCGCATCACCGGCACGACCCTGCCCGTCCTGGAAATCGGCCTCGACCCGGGGGACAAGGTCGTCGCCGAGCCGGGCCAGTTCTCGTGGATGAGCCCCAATATCCAGCTCAACACCACGACGCAGACGGCCGGCGCCGCGGGCCTCTTCGGCGTGCTGGGGCGGGCGCTGTCGGGCGGTGGCCTCTTCATGACCGAGTACACGGCCGAGGGCGGGCCCGGAATCATCGCCTTCGCGGCGCGCATTCCCGGCACCATCCACGAATTCGCGGTCGAGCCGGGCAAGAGCTTCCTCATCCACCGCCACGGCTTCGTCTGCGCCACCGAAGGCGTGCGGCTTTCGACCGGGGTGCAGCGCTCGCTCGGGGCCGGCATCTTCGGCGGCAACGGGTTCCTGCTGCAGAAGCTCGAAGGCCCGTGCACCGCGTGGGTCGAGCTCGGCGGCGAGATGGTGACCTACGACCTGGCCCCCGGCGAGATGATCAAGGTCCATCCCGGCCATATCGGAATGTTCGACGCCGCGATGAATTTCGACATCGTGATGATGCGCGGCATCAAGAATGCCCTCTTCGGCGGCGACGGCATCTTCATCGCCCAGCTCACCGGCCCGGGCAAGGTGTGGCTCCAGACGCTCACCATGCCGAACCTGGCGCACGCGCTGGCGCCCTATCTCCACGGCACCAACACCGAGGCGCCGCAGGACGCGGCGATTGGGGGCGTGGCGGGGTCGATGCTGCGGGGGATATTCGGGGATAAGTCGTAGGGCGGGGGCCGGCGCTCCAGCCTTACCTCGCACTCAAGCGGCATCAGTCGCGCGACGCGACCTTGCGCTTGCCGGCTTCGTGACAGGCAACGAAGGCTTCCAGCACCTGGTTGAAGAAGCGCGGCGGCAGGAAGCCATACTCGTAGCGATCGCTGTGCGGAAGCTTGCGTAAATCGTAGCCGGGCCAGAGAAACTCGTTACCTTCGGCGACCACGATCCATGAGTTGTCGTCGTCGAGGCCGAGATGCCGCTTGACCGGCAAAGGGAGCTCGACGGCGGACAGCGGATCGGCCGGAGCGCTGTGGGTGATCGGCAGGACCGTGACGACGGTCGCGCCGTCGGCGTCGCGTTCGACCGCCAGCACGATGACGCCGGGTCTGTCCTTGCGTCCCACTTCCTGTCCGGCCTGATGTTCGCGGTGCCAGAGATAGGGATAGGAGATCACGAGGCCCGGTTCCGGGTTCGGGATCGGCATGCGGTTCCGCTATTTCGGATCGAGCAGCGTGTCGAGAGGTGCGTGCCGGTCGTCCATGCGTGACGCGGCGATGGCTTTGACCTTGTCCTCGGACAACTCGGCGGTGGCGAAGCTGCGGCGGCTTTCGCGGAAGCGCCTGAACTCCTCGTATTCTTCCGGCCCGACGAAGTAGCCGGTGATCTGGCCGTGGCTCGACACGGCGACGGGTTCGCGCTGGGCGCGCATCCGGTAGCGGCCGAAATTGCGGGTGAATTCGGAAGCCGGGACGGTCTTGGATGGGTCCATGGGTCGCTCTCCTCCTCCTATATACGCAAGTTGCGAAATTTACGCAAGTCGCGCAAATCGTGTTATTTCCCCATGCATCGTCGTTATCCCTGCCCCGCGCCCCGCGCGCATGGTCAATATGGTCAGCAAGGCTTACCTATTGTGCAACGCACTACCCTTTTTGGAGCCATTCCATGTTGACCCGCATCCTCAAGGGGTTGACCGAGCGCTACGAGAACTGGCGGCGCTGGCGGCGCGCTTACGAAGAGCTCGCCGCCCTCGACGACCGGTCGCTCGCCGACATCGGCATCACCCGGTCCGAGATCCCCTACGTCCTGTCGCGCCGGCCCGCGACCGACGCCCGCCCGGCCCGGCAGGCCGCCGTCTGCGGCCTGCGCCACGCCGCCTGACGGCCCGCGCCCGAGGCTCGACCCCGGGTCCCGGCTCAGGCAAAGTAGGGGGCATGGCGCACACGCACGGCCATGCCCACGACGACGGCCATGACGGGCACGATCATGGCCTGCACCATCACCACCATGCCGCGCCCGGCAGCGCGCCCTTGGCTTTTGCCGTGGGCACCGCGCTCAATCTCGCCTTCGTCGTCATCGAGGCGGTCTATGGCGTGCTCGGCCATTCGATCGCGCTGTTGTCCGACGCGGGGCACAATCTCGGCGACGGGCTGAGCCTGGCCGCGGCCTGGGCGGCAGCATTGCTGGCGCAGCGCGCGCCCAGCCTGCGCTACACCTATGGCCTGCGCAGCTTCTCGATCCTGGTCGCGCTGTTCAACGCCATCGTCCTGCTGATCGCCGTGGGCGCCATCATCCTCGAGGCGGTGGAACGTCTGGCCGCGCCCGAGCCGGTCGCCGGCCTCACCGTGATCGTGGTCGCGCTCATTGGCGTCGGCGTCCATGGCGTCACCGCGCTGTTCCTGTCGGGCGCGGGGCTCAGCGACCTCAACGTCAAGGCGGCCTATGCCCACATGGCGGCCGACGCAGCGGTGGGGATCGCGGTCGCGGCCTCGGGCGGCGTCATCCTTTACACCGGCTGGCTCCGGCTCGATCCCATCGTCAGCATCGTGGTGGCGATCGCGATCGTGGTCGCGACCTGGCGGCTGCTGCGCCAGGCGCTCGACATGGCGCTCGACGCCGTGCCCGCCGGCATCGACGCCGAGCGGGTGCGCGAGCATCTGGCGCATCTGGCCGGCGTCAGCACCATCCACGATCTCCACATCTGGCCGATGAGCACGACCGAGACCGCGCTCACCGCGCATCTCGTCATGCCCGGCGGCCATCCTGGCGACGACATGCTGGCGCATATCGCGGGCGAGCTGCACGAGCGCTTCGCCATCGGCCACGTCACCTTGCAGATCGAGACCGACCCCGAGAGCGCCTGTCGGCTGGCGCCGGACCACGTGGTGTGACCCACCCGCTCGCCGACGTCGCCCAGATCCTCAAGCTGCCGCGCGACCAGGTGCGGAAGCTGCTCGACCGCTACCGCGTCACCGACGGCAAGGGGTTCCGGCTCGGCAACTATAATCCCGCCGATCAGGCCGGCGACCTGTTGAGCAAAGGCCACGCCAGCGCGCTGCTGGTCGCCAGCGTCGACCGCCTGTCCGAGCTGCAGGAGCGCCTCTACGCCGCGAAAACTTGGGCGATGCTGTGCATCTTCCAGGCGATGGACGCGGCCGGCAAGGACGGCACCATCAAGCACGTGATGTCGGGCGTCAACCCGCAGGGCGTCCAGGTCACCAGCTTCAAGGCACCGAGCGAGGAAGAGCTGAGCCACGATTTCCTGTGGCGCGTCAACCGCGCGCTGCCGCCGCGCGGCCATATCGGCATCTTCAACCGCAGCCACTACGAGGAAGTGCTGGTGGTGCGCGTCCATCCCGAGCTCATCGCGCACCAGCGCCTGCCGCCCCGGTTCGTGACCAAGGATCTGTGGCGCGAGCGGCTCGACGCCATCGTCGGCTTCGAGCGCACCCTGGCGCGCCAGGGCACGATCGTCCTGAAATTCTTCCTCCACCTCTCCAAGGGCGAACAGCGGCGCCGCTTCCTCGAGCGGCTCAATCAGCCGGCCAAGCACTGGAAGTTCAGCTTGGGCGATCTCGCCGAACGCACATTCTGGAATCGGTACCAGGATGCGTACGAACAGGCGATCGCCGCGACCGCCGCCCCGCACGCGCCCTGGTTCGTCGTGCCCGCCGACCAGAAATGGCTGTGCCACCTCATCGTCAGCGCGGCCATGATCGAAACCCTCGACCGGCTGGACCTCAAGCCGCCGGTCCCGGCGCGCGCCGAGCGCACGGCGCTGGCGGCGGCACGGTCGAAACTGTCGCGCGAGCGCTGAGCCCTCACGCGCCGAGCGCGAGCCACGCCAGCGAAGCGGCGCCGAACGCCCAGCAGTAATAGGCGAAGGGATCGAGCGCCTCGAAGTCGTGGCGCCGGAAATAGCGCATGAGGAAGGCGACGCTGAGCCACGCCGTCACGCCCGCGACCGCGCCCGCGATCCAGGCGACGGCGCCGATCCCGCCCCCTGCGTGGATGAGCTTCGGCACTTCGAGCACCGCGGCGCCGGCGATGATCGGCGTGGCGATGAGGAACGAGAAATGCGCCGCCTCGCGATGATGGAAGCCCAGCAGCAGGGCGCCCACCATCGTCGTGCCCGAACGCGAGATGCCGGGGATGAGCGCCGCGCTTTGCCACAGACCGATCGCGATCGCCTCGAGCCAGCTCATCTCCTCGAGCTTGCGTGCGCCGGCGCTGCGGCGCAGACGCTCGCCGCCGAACAGCAAGAAGCCGTTGACGACCAGGAACAGCGCCGCCGCCGCGGGCGCGCCGAACAGCGCGCGAAACCATTTCTCGAGCGCGAAACCCAGGATCACCGCGGGAATGGTCGCCACCACGATGAGCCACAAGAGCCGCCAGTTGGCGCTGCGCTGGGCCGGGGAGCCCATGCCGATGAAGGACGAGGCAAGCGCCGCCCAATCCTTCCAGAAATAGAGGAGCAGCGCCGTCGCCGTGCCGACATGGAGCACGACCAGGAACGGCAGGTAAGACGGCGCCTGCTGGTCGATGTTCCAGCCCACGAGCCGCGGCAGCAGGACGGCATGACCGAGGCTCGACACCGGAAAAAGCTCGGTGACGCCTTGCAGGATCGCGGTGATGATGGCTTGCAGCAAAGTCATGGAGGAGACGAGCCCGGACGGTGAGCGATGCGTTGGCCGCGCGCGGCGCCGCGCCGCGACAGCACGAGCGTGGACCAGCCGTCGACGCTGACGCGGGCGGCAAGCGTCAGACGGACGCGGCGATGCGCGGCCAGCACCGCGCTCTCCTGCCACGGCAGAAGGCCGGACAGCACCGCCACGCCTTCGGGCGCGAGGTTTCGTGCGAGGCCGCGCGCCATGGCGACGAGCGGCCGCGCCAGGATGTTGGCGAGCACCAGGTCGAAGGGCGCGCGCCGGACCAGCGCGCGCTCGCCATGGCTGCCGGCACGGGCCGGCGCCACAACGTGTGCGACGCCGTTCGCCGCGACGTTGCGGCGCGCGACCCGCACCGCTTCGGGATCGTTGTCGAAGGCGCCGACCCGGCTGCGCCAGGTCTTGGCGGCGGCGATCGCGAGGATGCCGGTGCCGGTGCCCATGTCGAGCACGCGGCGAAAGCGGCGGCGACGGGACAGCGCGTCGATCGCCACGAGACAGCCGCGCGTCGATCCGTGCTCGCCGGTGCCGAAGGCGGTGGCCGCATCGATCACCAGCGCGACCTTGCCCGCCGGCAACGCCTCTCGCCAGTGCGCGCCGTGGACGACATAGCGCCCGACCACGATCGGCGGAAAGCCGCGCTGGTTCTCGGCGAGCCAGTCGCGCGGGGCGACACGCTCGACCGCGAACGAAGGTGCGCTCGCGCCGCTGCCGATCCACGCCAGCGCGAGGCACAGCTCGACGGCCTTCGCATCCGGCTCGTCGAGGCTCATGCCCTCGACCAGCCACGTGCCCTCGGGCTCGGCCTCGAACGCGCTCACGCTTGCGACCGCGTCATCGAAGGCGCGCGCGGCCCGCTCGGCGGAAGCCGCGTCGGCCACGGTGCAGTAGACCCGCCACAACGCGATCACGCCTTCTCGACGAAGCTGTCGATGACCATCTTATCGCCGGCCTTGTCGAACGCGATGGCGAGCTTGTTGGCTTCGACCGCGCGCACCGTGCCGTGGCCGAACTTCTGGTGGAAGATGCGGTCGCCGGGCTTGAGCCCGCCGGGCGGCGCGTGCCGCATCGGCGTCGCAGGCGCGAGCGTCGTGCGCGCGGCGAACGACAGCCGCGTCGGCTCGAGCCGCGGCCGCGCGAAGAACGGCTGCTCCTCGTTCATTCCGTCGGCGCGGGGAAAGAGCGCGGGCTCCTCGACGATTTCGGCATGCTCGGCCGGCAGCTCGGCGAGGAAGCGCGACGGCAAGGTCGGCTGCCACTGGCCATGGATGCGGCGCACCGCGGCGTGCGAGACAAAGACGCGCCGGCGCGCGCGCGTGAGACCGACATAGGCGAGCCGGCGTTCCTCCTCGAGACCCTTGAGCCCGTGCTCTTCCATCGAGCGCTGGCTGGGGAAGAGCCCGTCCTCCCAGCCGGGCAGGAATACGGTGTCGAACTCGAGCCCCTTGGCGCCGTGGAGCGTCATCAGGCTCACCATGTCGCCGCTGGCGCCGGCGGTGTTCTCCATCACCAGGCTGACATGGTCGAGGAACCCGGCGAGGCTGTCGAATTCCGCCATCGCGTTGACGAGCTCGCGCAAATTCTCGAGCCGGCCCGGCGCGTCGGGCGACTTGTCCTGCTGCCACATCGCGGTGTAGCCGGATTCGTCGAGCATCGCGGCGGCGAGCTCGGCATGGGGCTTCGTCTCCGACTCGCTGCGCCAGCGCGCCAGGTTCATGAGGAAATCGCGCACCGCCCGGCGCGCGGCCGGCTTCAATTCGTCGGTGGCGATGAGGCGGGACGCGGCCTCGGTCAGCGGAATGCGCTCGGCCCGCGCCAGCGCGTGGAGCGACTGCAAGGTCGCGGTGCCGATGCCGCGGCGCGGCGTGTTGATGATGCGCTCGAAAGCGAGATCGTCCGCCGCCTGATGGATGAGGCGGAGATAGGCGAGCGCGTCGCGGATCTCCTGGCGCTCGTAAAAGCGCGGGCCGCCGATGACGCGGTAGGGAAGGTTGAGGGTGATGAAGCGCTCCTCGAACTCGCGCGTCTGGAAGCCGGCGCGCACCAGGATGGCGATCCCGGAAAGCGCCTCGCCCTTGCGTTGCAGCGTCTCGATCTCCTCGCCGACCCAGCGCGCCTCCTCGATGCCGTCGCGCAGGCCGCGCAGCGTGATGCGCTCGCCCGCGTCGCTCTCGGTCCACAGCGTCTTGCCGAGCCGCCCCTCGTTCTTGGCGATGAGGCCCGAGGCGGCGCCCAGGATTTGCGGCGTCGAGCGGTAGTTCTGCTCCAGCCGGATGATGCGGGCGCCGGGGAAATCCTGCTCGAAGCGCAGGATGTTGCCGATCTCGGCGCCGCGCCAGCTATAGATCGACTGGTCGTCGTCGCCGACGCAGCAGAGATTGCGGTGGCGCTGCGCCAGCAGCCTGAGCCAGAGATATTGCGCGACGTTGGTATCCTGGTATTCGTCGACCAGGATGTAGCGGAACCGGTCCTGGTACTGGGCCAGGAGCTCGGGCCGCGCCTGGAACAGCGTGAGATTGTGGAGCAGCAGGTCGCCGAAATCCGCCGCGTTCAAGGTCTGGAGCCGCTCCTGATAGAGCCGGTAGAGCTGGATCGCGCGGCCGCCGGCGATCTCGCCGCGCTCGGCGTCCGGGACCTTCTCGGGGACGAGGCCGCGGTCCTTCCAGCGCTCGAACAGGGCATGGAGCGCGCGCGGCGGCGAGGCGCGGTCGTCGATTCGTTCGGCCTCGGCGATCTGCTTCACCAGGCGAAGCTGGTCGTCGGCATCGAGGATGGTGAAGTTCGGCTTGAGCCCGACCGCTTCGGCGTGGCGGCGCAGGATGCGCGCGGCGATCGCATGGAACGTGCCGAGCCACAGCCCCTCGGCGGCGCTGCCGATCATGCGCTCGAGCCGATCCCGCATCTCGAGCGCCGCCTTGTTGGTGAAGGTGACGGCGACGATCTGCGACGGGAAGGCGCGGCGAGTCGCGAGGATATGCGCCAGGCGCGTCGTCAGCACCCGCGTCTTGCCGGTGCCGGCGCCGGCCAGCACCAGCACCGGCCCGTCGAGCGCGAACACCGCCTCGCGCTGGGCGTCGTTCAAGCCGGCGAGATAGGGAATTTCGATCGCGTCCGGCGCGCCGATTCCTGCGGTGGAGGACATGGTCACCGCTATATAGCATGTCGAGAACCGGCGACGAGGGCCAATCGCCGGTGCCGCGATCGGGGTCGCGGCACCGGCGCGGACATGCTCCGGCGCGCCCGCAAATGGCGCGGGCATTGGCGGGCAGCGGGTCCTATGATGGCGCCCGCCCTTCCCCGCCCCGCGACTCGCCCGTGCACGCCGCCATCATCATAACCGTCTTTGTCCTGACCTATCTCGGCATGGCGGCGGGACGGCTGCCCTGGCTTCAGGTCGACCGCACCGGCATCGCGCTCTTGGGCGTCATTGCGCTGCTCGGCACCGAAACGCTCACGCTTGACGATCTCGGCGCGAACATCGACACCTCGACGCTCGTCCTCCTGTTCGCGCTGATGATCATCTCGGCGCAGTTCGTGGTGGCGGGGTTCTATGATCTCTGCGCCGACTGGATCCTCGCCAAGACCGGCCACCCCGCGATCCTGCTCGCGCTCACCGTGGGGGTGTGCGGCGGGCTTTCGGCGCTGTTCACCAACGACGTGCTGGTCTTCACCATGGCGCCGCTGCTGGTCGCCGGGGCGCGCGCCAAGGGGCTCGATCCGCGCCCGTTCCTCATCGGTCTGTGCGGCGCGAGCAACGCAGGCTCGGCCGCGACCCTGATCGGCAGCCCGCAGAACATCCTGATCGGGCAGCTCGGCAATCTGAGCTTCCAGACCTATTTCTTCACCTGCGCCGTACCCGCGACGGTCGGGCTGATCGCGATCTACGCGATGATCTGGCTCCTGTGGCACGACCGAATCGAAGGCACGGTGATGGCCGTGACGCGCGAGATTCCGGAGGTGCCGCGTCATCCCTACGAGCGCAACCAGACGATCAAGGGGCTCGTTGCGGTGGCGCTCCTCCTCGGCCTCTTCATGACGTCGCTGCCGCGCGAGATCGGTGGGCTCCTGATCGCGGCGCTGCTCATGTCGAACCGCAAGGTGACGAGCCGCACCATGATCGCCGCGGTCGACTGGCCGCTCGTGCTGCTGTTCGTCTGCCTGTTCGCGATCACCGGCGCACTCTCCGACACGGGCATCCCGTGGTCGATCATCTCGACGCTCGACGAGCACGGGCTGCTGCCCGACAATCTCGCGGTCCTGGCGCCGCTCACCTTGCTGGCCAGCAACGTCATCGGCAACGTGCCCTCGGTGATCCTGCTGCTGCAGATCTGGCCCAGCCCGCCGCAAGGCGCGCTCTACGCGCTGGCGCTGCTGTCATCGCTGTCGGGCAATTTCCTGCTGGTGGGCTCGCTCTCGAACCTGATCGTGGTCGAGCGCGCCAGCGCCTATGGCGTGCGGCTGAGCTTCGGCGATTATGCCCGCGTCGGCATTCCGGCGACGCTCATCTCGGTTGGCTTCGCGATGGCGTGGCTCGCCTGGTCGGGCTGGCTGCCCTGGCTTCCGGGCGGCGAGGTGGGCGCGAACTAGACCGCCTTCGCCTCTAGCATCTCGACCATATCTTCGGTCGCGACGCGGTTGCGGCCCAGATGCTTGGCGCGGTAAAGCGCGGCATCGGCGCGCTCGACCAGCGAGGCGATCGGCTCGCCCGGGCGGTATGTGGCGGCGCCGAACGACAGCGTGACCGTGCCATAGTCGTCGCGCTTGTCGCGCCCCACGAGCTTGCGCCGGGCCAATCCGTTGCGGATCTGCTCGGCCACGACGCGCGCGGCCGCGAGCTGCGTCTGCGGCAGGATGATGGCGAACTCCTCGCCGCCGAAGCGGGCGGGCGTGTCGCGGCCCTTCACCGAGTCGGTCAGGGTCTTGGCCACGACGCGCAGAACCTGATCACCGATCTGGTGGCCGTAAGTGTCGTTGAAGCGCTTGAAATGGTCGATGTCGGCCAGCAGCAGGCTCAACGGTTCGCCCTGCTCCATCGCGTCGCGCGCGGCCTCGCGCAGGCGCAGGTCGAACGACATGCGATTGGGGATGCCGGTGAGCGCGTCGGTTCGGGCCTCGCGCTGCACGCTCTCGAGGCTGCGCTTCAGCTCGTTCACTTCTTCCGAGGCCTTGTTGAGCCGCTCCTCCAGCGAATGGTTGCGCGCGGCGACGCGCTGCGTCTCGGTCACGAGGTCGCCGATCAAGGCGCGAATGTCCGGCGACTTGCTGTCGCCGATCGCCGCCGAGAAATCGCCCAGCGTGCGGCCGAATTCGGTGGCGTCGCCGGCCGCCGTGTCGATCTGGCGGCGCACCTGGTCGACGATGTGGCGCAGCCGCCCGCCGGTGTCGTGGAGGATGTTGAGCTGTCCGGTCGCGTCGAAAAAGCGGGCGTAGAGTTCGGCGTTGACCTCCGGCGTCAGGGGCTGGTGGTTCGAGACCAGGATGTCGAGGGTGCGGTTGAGCTCCGGCACGGTGCCGGCGGCATAGGTGTACCACACCGCATAATTCTGCGGCGTCGGCGGCACCTTGTGATCGAGCATCGCCTTGAAGGCGACGGCGCCAAAGCCCTGCGTTTGATCGAAATCTTGGGCTGCGCTCATGAGACTCCCCGGTTACGCGCGCTTTCTAGCAGCGAAGCGTTAACGTTCCGCCAAGAGCGAGGGGTCAGACCCGCGCGCGCCTTATGGCGATGACGCGCCCGGCGCGGTCCGGGCGGGGGAGCGTGGCATGGGCGGCCGCCATGGCCCGCAGCCGCCGCAGCGTCTCCTCGTGCCAGGGCGCCGCCCGGCGGCTCGCGAAATCCACGTGCATCATCAACAATTCGTTGCACGCGGCGAGGTACCCGTCGCTGCCGTGATACATGGTGTGGATGAATTGCACGCGTTTTTCGTCGAAATCGAGGATTTGCGTGGTGACGCGCAGCGGGTCGCCGCTGGTCAGCTCGCGCTCGTAAGTCACGTGCGCCTCGAGGATGAAGGTCATGCCGAGCCGGTGCTCGACATAGGGCCAGGCGACGCCGAGCTGCTCGGCGAAGGTGTCGGTCGCGTGATCGAAAGCGACGACGTAGTAGCCCACGTTCATGTGGCCGTTGGCGTCGATCCACTCGGGACGCACCGCCGCGCGGTGCCGGTCGAAGGGCGCCGCCAGATCGAGGTCGGGAAGCGGATAGGGAAAGCTCACCCTAAAAAGATGGTGCCGCGCGCGCCGTTGAGTCAAGACAAGCGAAGCGAGGGAGGCTCCCATGGCGCGCTATGCGATGCGGCTCTTCACCGACCGGATGGCGCCGGAGAGCGCTCATGCGTTGGCCGCGGGCACCAATCGCGTGCTCTATTGCGCCGCCGGCAGCGCGCGGGTTCGTGCGGGCGGCATGATCGCCGCGCTCGCGGTCAATTCCGCCTGGCACGGCAGCGGCGGCGCCGAAATCGAGTCGGGCGCGGGCGGGGCGCGCCTGCTGCGCTGGGAATTGGTGCGCGTCGGCGCGCCCGGCCTCCTGCCCGCGGCCGATCCGGGCATCGACAGCAAGCTTACCCTCATGGCGGAGTTCGAGCTCGACCCGGCCGTGCCCGCGCTGATGCGCTGCGACCGGGTGAACATGCCGGCCGGGACCGTGCGCCATCTCCATGTCCAGGCCGGACCCGGCATACGCTGCCTGCAATCCGGCAATTTCCATCTCGAGCTCGACGGCGTCGCGCGCGACTATGCGCCGGGCGAGGCCTGGTTCGAGCGCGGCCCCGATCCCGTCTTCGCCGCCGGATCGAAATCGGAAACGAGCCATTTCATCCGCGTGCTGGTCCTGCCCGCCTCGTATCGCGGGCAGCCGTCGAGCCGCACGCTCAACCCCGCGGACGATGCGAAGCCGCAGCCCCGGACGGCGGAGATCTTCGTCGACGAGCCGATCGCGCTGCCGTGACGGCGCTCAATCCACGACGCGCGTAAGGCCGGGAATGACCAGCTTGTCGACCGTGACGGTGGTGCCCTGCAGGTCGCCGATGCCCTTCATCGCGTCGATCAGGCTCTGCAGGCTCTTGCGCGACACCGTATTGCTGCGCTCGAACGCGCCGATGCGATGCAGGAAATCGTAGCTCTGGACGATCTCGTCGCGGTTCGCCTTCGACACCTTGATCAGGATCTCGATCGCCTCGTCGCGGTTCTTGTCGTCGTAGAACCAAGCGATCGACCGGTCGAGCACGGCGACGAGATTCTTGGCCGCGTCGGCATGCTTCGCGGCCCAGGCGAGCGACACGTCGGCGCTGCCCATCGGCAGGTCCTTGGTGTAGTCCATCAGCATGCCGATATTGCTGAAGCCTTCCTTCTCGGCCAGGAAATTGGCCGGCGGGACCAGCATGGTGGCATCGACCGCCTTCGACTTGAGCGCGGCGAAGCGCTGCGCCGTGTTGCCGATGACGACGATGTCATAGTCGCCGTCCTGGAGGCCGTTCGCCTGCATGATGCGCTCGAGATAGACGCGGTTGATGTCCATCAGCCCGCCGATGCAGATGGTCTTGCCCTTGAGGTCCTTGACCGACTTGATCGCGGGCTGCGCCAGCATGGTGTAGGTCGTGACCGAGCCGGTGATGCGCAGGATCGCGACCGGCGCGCCCTTGGCCGCGGCGTGAATCGGCTCGACCACCCCGATCGCGCCGACCAGATCGAGCGAGCCCGAGACGAGCTCCTGCACCAGGCCCGGCGCGGTCGGCACATAGATCAGATCGAGCGCGATCCCGGCTTCCGCGAAATAGCCCTTGTCGATGCCGATGTAATAAGGCCACGCGCCCGAATTGGGCGAGCCGATGAGGCCGGTCTCGATCGTCTCCAGCGCCCGCGCCGGCGCCGCTTGCGCTAGCGCGCAGCACAACGCTGCGCCGATCATTCGCGTGAGCCGCATGCGTCGCTCCTCTCCGCAACCAAAACGCACCCTCATAAATTCCCGCGGTCGGTCTCAGGGTGAATTGCCGTTTTGCACCAACAAGCGAATTCGCCGCACGTTATTCGATCACCTCGTCGGCGGTGGCGAGGAGCATCGGCGGGACCGTGATGCCTAGCGCTTTCGCGGTCTTGAGATTGATAACCAGATTGAATTTCGTCGGTTGCTGTACAGGCAAATCGGCCGGCTTTTCTCCTTTCAGGATGCGACCGGCATAATTTCCGACCTGGCGGTAGACTCCGCCAATATTAGGCGCATAGCTGGTCAAGCCGCCTGCTCGGGTCTGTTCTTCGGTACTGAACCCAACCGGCAGCGCTCGCTTTGCGGCAATCTCGATGATTTTGTCTCTCACCACCGGAACAACGAATGTCGGAAATCCACTGACGAGCATTAGGTCCGGCCGCTCGCCCTCGCGAAACGCGAGGGACCGTTCGATATCAGCGACGGTGTTGCAATAGATGGCGCGGAAACTCAACCCCCTTGCTCGCGCCGCCTGTTCGACCGCAGCGGATGACTGTGCCAAGGCCGAGTTATTTGGGTCGTCGAGATACGCCAACTTGGCCGCCGCCGGAACCATCTCATGAAGCAATTCCAGCCGCTTCGCGGCCAACCGTACGCCGAATTGAGCGATGCCCGTAATGTTGCCGTTTGGTCGATTGAGGCTCGTGACAAACCCCGATAACACGGGGTCGCCGGCGAAAACGGCGACGATCGGGATTGTCTGCGTCGCGGCCTTGGCCGCCGTGATCGAATTTTCCCCACCACACGCCACGATCGCCGAGAGACGATGCTGCAGCAACTCCGTCGCCAAGTCTGGCAACTTCTCATATCGACCGCCAGCCCAGCGGTATTCGATCGCGACGTTGCGACCTTCTTCAAAGCCCGTGTCCCGCAGGCCCAGGCGAAAATTTGAGGTGTTATCTGCCCATTCGTCAGCCGTGCGGCCATTGAGAAAACCGATGATTGGAATGGTCGCCTGCGCACGAGGAGTGACCGGCCAAGCCACCGCCGCCGCGCCAAGCATTGCCGCGAAATCACGCCGCCTCATGCGCCCCCCACGAGCAGATCTGATGCGGGACAGTCTATGCCCGAGGTCTTCCGCGCGGAACAGATCAATATGGCTCGAAGGTCCGGCTTGGGTCGGAGCGGAAATTCAAAGCGAGACACGGCCCCGCCCCATGGTTGGGAAGACGCGCGCGCGCATGTTAGAATGACGGCGCGATGCAAGGACCGTTGCGCTTCCGCCAGATCGAGCTTCCGCCCGCCGCCGAGGCGCTGCGCGCGGAATTGCGCCGCTTCCTCGCCGATGAGCGCCAGGCCGGGCATTTCACGCCCGATTTCGAGGGCTGGGGCGGGTTCTCGCCCGAATTCAGCCGCGCCATCGGCGCGCGCGGCTGGATCGGCATGACCTGGCCCAAGGAGTATGGCGGCGGCGGCCGCTCGCCGCTCGAGCGCTACGTCCTCACCGAGGAGATGCTGGCCGCGGGCGCGCCGACGCGCGCGCACTGGGTCGCCGACCGCCAGTCGGGTCCCACCATCTTGCGCTTCGGCACCGAGCAACAGAAGCGCACCTACCTGCCGGCGATCGCGCGCGGCGAATGCTATTTCTGCATCGGCATGAGCGAGCCGGATTCGGGCTCCGACCTCGCCTCCATCCGCACCCGCGCGACCAAGGTCGCGGGCGGCTGGGAGATCGAGGGCACCAAGATCTGGACCAGCAACGCCCATCGCTGCCACATGATGATCCTCTTGGCCCGCACCAGCCCGCGCGGCGAGGACCGCCATGCGGGGATGACCCAGTTCCTGATCGAGCTCGCCACGCCCGGCATCGCCGTGCGTCCCATCTACAATCTCGCCAACGAGCACGACTTCAACGAGGTCGCGTTCGACCGCGCCTTCGTGCCCGACGACCGCGTCATCGGCGAAACCGGCAATGGCTGGAACCAGGTCACCAGCGAGCTCGCCTTCGAGCGCAGCGGGCCGGAGCGCTGGCTCAGCACCTACGGGCTGCTGCGCGAACTGGTGGACGCGGTCGGGCCGGAGCCGGGCGCCAAGGAGGCGGAGGCGATCGGCCGGCTCATTGCCCAACTTGTCACGCTGCGCAGCATGTCGATCTCGGTCGCGGGCATGCTCGCCGAGGGCGAGACGCCCAATGTCGAGGCGGCGGTGGTGAAGGATCTCGGCACCAATTTCGAGCAGGAGATTCCCGCCGTGGCGCGGCGCCTCATCCCGCATGCCGCGCGCGCGCCGGATTTCGCCCACGCGCTCGACCACGCCATCCTGTGGGCGCCCGCCTTCACCATCCGCGGCGGCACGCGCGAGGTGCTGCGCGGCATCATCGCGCGCGCGCTGGGCTTGCGATGAGCGAGATGCGCAGCCTCCTCGCCGACGCGGCCGCGCGGGCGATGAGCGGCGCGGGCGAGGCATTCTCGCCGGCGCTGTGGCGCGCACTCGAGGATGCGGGGCTGGCGGCGGCGTGGCTCGCCGAGGACAAGGGCGGCGCCGGCGCCGACCTCGGCGACACCATGGCGATCCTGCGCGTCGCGGGCCGTCACGCGCTCGCCGCGCCCCTGGCCGAGACGCTGCTCGCCGCGTGGCTCCTGTCCGAAAGTCGGCTGGCCATTCCCGCAGGCCCGCTCTCCATCGCCCCGGTCGAGCGCGGCGCGCTGCCAACGCTCGCGCGCGCCGGCAAAGGCTGGCGCTTGTCCGGCGAAGCGCGGCACGTGCCATGGGCGCGCGACGCCAAGGCGCTCGCCGTGCTCGCGACGCATGACGGCCGCATCCACGTGGCGCGCGTCGCGGTGGACAAGAGCGCGCTGACGCACGGCGAAAACCTCGCCGGCGAGCCGCGCGACGCGGTGCGGTTCGGGGATGTGGTTCTGGCGGCGGACGCGGTCGCGCCGGCTGGCGTGGATTTCGACGCGCTGTGGCGGCGCGGCGCGCTGTGCCGGGCGGCGACGATGGCGGGCGCGCTCGACGAGGTGCTCGATCTCACCGTGCGCTATTGCGGCGAGCGGGTGCAGTTCGGCCGCCCGATCGGCAAGTTCCAGGCGATCCAGCAGCAGGTCGCGGAGCTCGCCGCCATGGTCGCGGCGTCGGGCGTCGCGGCCGACGCGGCGAGCGCGGCAGCCGAGCGCGGCAACGCCACCTTCGCCATCGCCGCCGCCAAGGCGCGCATCGGCGAGGCCGCGGGACCGGCCGCCGCGATCGCGCACCAGGTCCACGGCGCCATGGGCTTCGCGCGTGAGCATCGCCTGAACCTTTATACGCGGCGGCTGTGGTCGTGGCGCGAGGAGTTCGGCGACGAGAGTTATTGGTGGGGCTGGCTCGGCCGCGCAGCCGCGCGCGTCGGCGGCGACGCGCTGTGGCCGTTCCTTACCGGCCCGCGCGACGAGGCGAAGCCGTGACGTCCGGCCTCGCGCCCTTCCTCGCGCCCAAATCCATCGCCGTGATCGGCGCTTCGGAGGGCGTCGAGAAGATCGGCGGGCGCCTGATGAACAATCTGCTGCGCCACAAATATGCCGGGCTTCTTTATCCGATCAACCTCAACCGCAGCGAGGTGTGGGGCGTCAAGGCCTATCGCGACCTCGCATCGGTGCCGGAGCAAGTGGACCTCGCGCTGATCGCCATTCCCGCCGCCGGCGTGATCGAAGCGATCGAGGATTGCGCCAAGGCCGGCATCACCCGCGTCGTGATCGCAAGCTCGGGCTTCGCCGACGCCGGCGCGGAAGGCGCTGCCTTGCAGCGCCGCGTCGTCGAGATCGCGCGCCGATCCGGCATCCGCATCGCCGGGCCCAACACGCAAGGCTTCTACAACGTGCCGGCCGGCATCGCCGCGACCTTCAGCCCCGCCGTCAATGTCGATCCCGGCCCCACGGGCAAGCGCCCGCGCATCGGCGTCGTGTCGCAGAGCGGCGGGCTCGGCTTCTCGCTCTACAATCGCGGCCGCGGCGACGGGCTCGATTTCAGCTCGATCGTCAGCATCGGCAACCAGTGCGACCTCGAGCTCGCCGATTATGCCGATCTGCTGATCGACGACCCCGACACGCGCGTCGTCATGCTGTTCATCGAGGCGATCAAGACGCCCCAAAAATTCATCGCCCTCGCCAAGAAGGCGGCCGAACGCGAGAAGCCGCTCATCGTCGCCAAGGTCGGGCGCTTCAAGGCGGCGAGCCGCGCGGTCTCCTCCCACACCGGCAGCCTCGCCGGCGTGGACAGCGCCTACGACGCGGTGTTCGAGCGCTGGGGCGTGATCCGCGCCGAGAACATCGAGGAGATGCTGGAGATCGCCGCGCTCTTCACCCGCCACCGCGTGCCGCGCGGCAACCGCGTCGCGATCGTGTCCGCGACCGGCGGCACCGCCGCCTGGCTCACCGACATCTGCGAGGCGCACGGGCTGGAGCTGCCGGAGATCGACGCGGGCCGCCGCCAGCGCCTGATGGAATTCATCCCGCCCTACGGCTCGCCGCTCAATCCGGTCGACATCACGGCGCAGGGCTTGCGCGGCTATGCCCCGGCGCTCGAGATCGTCGAGGATTCGCCCACGCACGATGCGATCCTCGTCTGCATCACGCTGGCGCAGGAGGCCCGCATCGCGCGCGAGGGCGAGGACATCGCCAAGCTCGTCCGCGCGTCGGAGAAGCCCATCCTCGTCTATACTTACGCCACGGCATCTGAGAAATCGAAGGCGATGATGGCGGCGTGGGACCTGCATTTCTTCTCGCGCATGACCGGATGCGCCCGCGCGCTTCAGGCGGGCCTTGTCTATCACCGCTTCCAGGACCGCTTCCGGTCCGAGACGCCGGCCGACGAGGCGCCGTCGCCGGTCGCGGGCGAGGCGCGGCGCTTCCTCGCCGCGCGCGGCCCGACCTTGTGCGAATACGAGGCGGCCGAGCTTCTGGCGCTCTATGGCATCGATACGACGGGCAGCATTGCCGCAAACGAGGAGGACGCCCAAAAAGCGGCGGCCGCGCTCGGCTGGCCGGTCGCGCTCAAGGTGCAATCGCCGCAAATCCCGCACAAGACCGAGGCCAAGGCTGTCGCGCTCAACGTCGCCGACACGGACGCGCTGCGCGAGGCGTGGCGTGCGGCGCTGGCGAACGCGCGCGCATTCGCGCCCGATGCCGAGATTCGCGGCGTGCTGGTGCAGCCCATGGCGCGGCCCGGGATCGAGCTCATCGCCGGCGTCGCGAGCGACGCGGATTTCGGCCCCATCGTGATGTGCGGCCTGGGCGGGGTCGAGGCCGAACTCTTCGGCGACGTCGCCTTCGCGCCGGCACCGCTCACCGAGGCACAAGCCGACGCCATGATCGACAAGCTCAAGGCGGCGGCGCTGCTCGCGGGCTGGCGCGGCGCCGCGCCCGCCGACCGGCGCGAATTTGCGGCGCTGCTCGTCAAATTATCGCGTCTCGCCTGGGACGCGCGCGATGCGATCGCCGAAATCGACCTCAACCCGGTGATCGTTCATGGACACGGGCTCACAGTGGTCGATGCCCTCATCGTGCAGAAGGGAAACCCATGAGCAGCGACGAACTCGTCTTCACGATCGACGGCGCGATCGCGACCATCCGCCTCAACCGGCCGGAACGGTTGAACGCGTTCACGCCGGCGATGCTCGATCAATGGGCCGAGGCGATCGAAACCTGCAAGCGCGACGACAAGGTCCATGCGGTCGTGCTCACCGGAACGGGCCGCGGCTTCTGCAGCGGCGGCGACGTGCGCGCCATGGGCGAGCGGCACCAGCAGGGCGAGACCGCGTTCCAGCGCAAGACCGCCGTCCACGAGCGCATCCACCGCATCCCTCGCCTGCTCGAGGATTTCGATAAGCCTTACATCGTCGCGATCAACGGCGTCGCGACCGGCGCCGGGCTCGACATGGCGCTGATGGGCGACATCCGCTTCGCTGCTCAGAGCGCGCGCATGGCGGAAACCTATATCCGGGTCGGATTGATCGCCGGCGACGGCGGCACCTGGTTCCTGCCGCGCATCGTCGGATTGCCGAAGGCGCTCGAGCTGCTGTGGACCGGCGATTTCGTCGACGCCGCCGAGGCCGAGCGCATCGGCCTCGTCAACAAATCCGTGCCCGACGACAAGCTCATGGACCACACCTACGCGTTCGCGCGCCGGCTCGCGGGACAGCCGGCGCTGACCTTGCGCATGATGAAGCGAGCGGTCTATCAGGGGTTGCGCATGGATTTGCGCGCCGCGCTCGACATGGTGTCGTCGCATTTGGGCGTCATCAGCACGACCGGCGACCACCGCGAGGCGGTCGCCGCCTTCAACGAGAAGCGGCCGCCGAACTTCAGCGATTCGTGACCTGCGTCTCCCTCACGGGTTCAAGGCCGCGCGCGCGAGGCGGTAGCCCTCGTCCTCGTTGCGGTCGATGGCCGCGCGCGAGAAATCATAGTCGCGCGAGGCCGGCTCGCCCGCCTCGCTCACGCGGACGATCTGCGTCACCGACATCGGCGCGGCGTTGCCGACGAGCTGGATGTAGCTCGGCCGCTCCTTCACCTTGCGCGCCGATTCGTCGTCGAGCCAGCCCATGATCTCGTCGACCAGCTTGCGGAAATCCTCGACCAGCTCGCGCGTCCTCACGTCGTTGCGCGTGCGCTCGGCGTAAACGATCTCGTCGCGGCGCGCCATCACCTCGAGCAGATTGACCGGCAGCGACTTGCGGCCGGCGAAGAGATCGACCATGAACACGCGTTTTCCCGCGGGGCCGCAGCGCTCGATCACCATCTCCAAGGGCGAGTTGCTGATGATGGCGCCGTCCCAGAAGCGCTGGCCGTCGACCGTGGTCCAGGGGAAGCCGGGCGGCAGGCTGCCGCTGGCGAGGATGTGGTCGGGCGTCAGATCGTCGACATAGCTGTCGAAAACGTGGAGCTCGGCGGTCTCGACATTGACCGCGCTGACGAGGAGGCGCACCGGGCTCGCCTTGAGCTTGGGGAAATCGACATAGCGCGCGATCAGCTCGCGAATGGGCGAGGTGTCGTAGAGGCTGGTCCATCCGGTCAGCAGGCTCGTCATGTCGAAGCCGAACCAGCGCGGCTTGAAGAAGCGCGGCACGCCCATCGTCAGGATCTGCCACGCGCCGGCGATGCGGTTCACGTCGCGCTGGAAGAAATCCGGCGTCGCGACCGCGAGCTCGCGCCAAAAGGATTGCAGCGCCGCCGTCGCATTCCGCGGGTTGCTGGCGATGATGGCGCCGTTGAAGGCGCCGATCGAGACGCCCGCGACCAATTCGGGATAGATCTGCGCCTCCTCGAGCGCGCGGACGACGCCGCATTCGAACGCGCCGAGCGCGCCGCCGCCCTGGAGGATGAGAACGGTCTGGGTCGGAATCGCGTCGAGCGCGAAATCCTCCGACGCGAGCTTCTCTTTGAGCGCGCTCACATTGACGCGGTGGCGGATCAAGCCTTCGGCCGCCCGCGTCTCGCCCGGCGGACGCCCCAGCGAGAACAGCGCGCGCGGCACGTCGTTCTTGAGGTAGAAGAGGCCGAACGAGTGCGAAGCGAGCGAGCCGCGGCCGATGAACGCGTCGCCCTCGTCCGGCGCGCCGAGCATGCTGAAGCTCAAATCGAACACGTCGCCGAAGAAATACGACACGTCGTCGGTGAAGAGGTTCTGGCCCAGCATGTTGCGCGCGGCGAGCCGGCCCTGCTTCACGGCATTGTCCCAGTGCTCGATGCGGCGGCGCCGCGCGAACACGCGATCGTAAAAGTTGGCGACATCCCCGGCCGCGTAGATGTCGGGATCGCCCGCGCGCAGCCGGTCGTCGACCACCACGCCGTCATCGAGCGCGAGCCCGCTCGAGGCGAGGAACGCGGTCTCGGGCCGGATGCCGATGCCGAGCACCACCATGTCGCACGGCCAGCGCCGGCCCGAGACGCCCACCGCCGCGCGCACCCGATCCGTGCCCTCGAAGGCGGCGACGCTGTCGCCGAGCACGATCTCGACGCCGGAATCGGCCGCGTAGCGCTCAAAGAATTCCGACAGCATGGGCGCACAGAGCCGGCGCATGATCGCCGCGCCGAGATCGACGATGGTCACGGCGAGCCCCATGCCGACCAAGGCCGCCGCGACCTCGAGACCGATGAAGCTGCCGCCGACCACGAGCGCCCGCTTGGCGTTCGCCCGGTCGGCCCGGATCGCGTCGGCGTCTTCGCGGGTGCGCAGGCGATGAATGCCGGGAAGCGCGGCGCCGGGGAGCGCCAATTCGTTGGCGCGGCCGCCGGTCGCGATCAGCAGCTTGCGGTAGCCGATCCGCTCGCCGCTTTCGGTGACGACGACATGGTTCGCCGGCTCCACCGCGGCGGCGCGCGTGCCGCGCCGCAAGTCGATGTGCTTGTCGGAATAGAAGCGCTCGGGATGGATCAGGATGCGGTCGCCCATCTGATCGCGCGTGAGATACTGCTTGGACAGCGGCGGCTTGTGGTAGGGAAGACCCTCATCGGCGGACAGGATCACGATCGATCCCTCTGCGCCCTCGGCGCGCAGCGTCTCCGCCGCCGTGACGCTCGCGAGCCCGCCGCCGAGCAGCAGGAAGTCGATGATGTCGCCCGCCATCGCGGCCGCGCTCCTTCAGGGCTTGGCGAGCTGCCCCGCAAAATGGCGGCAGATCTCGCTGCCGGTCGCGCGCCACACGCCCTGGTGGCCGCAGATATAGGCGAGCGCCGCGTCGAGCGCGCCGATGCGGTGCGGCACGCCGGTGATGTAGGGATGGAGCGCGATCGCCATGACGCGGCCGCTCGCAGCGCCCTCGCGATAGAGCGTGTCGAACTGGCGGCAGATCATGTCCTGGAACTCGGGCGCGGTCAGGTTCATGCGCTCGAACGCGGGCTTGTCGTTGATATCGTGGCTGTAGGGCAGCGACACGATGCGGCGCCCGCCATCGAGCGTCATGACATAGGGCTGGTCGTCGTTGACCCAGTCGCACACATACTCGATCCCGTTCTCGGCCAGGAGATCGAGCGTGTTCCAGGTCTCCTGCAGGCCCGAGCCGAGCCAGCCCAGGGGCCTGGCGCCGGTGGCGCGCGCGATCTCGGCGCAGGCGTCGCGGATGATGCGCGGCTCCTCCTCGGGCGGCACCTCGTTGAGGCGGCGCGTGTTGGTCTCGTTGTGGCCCATCCATTCCCAGCGCAGCTTCTGCCCGGAAGCGATGATCTCGGGATGGCGGGCGCAGAGATTGCTGTTGAGCGCCACCGTGCCGCGCACGCCATAGCGGTCCATCGTCTCCATCAGGCGGAACACGCCGACGCGGTTGCCATAGTCGCGCACCGACCAGGACGGCACGTCGGGGAGCTTGCCGCCGGTGCCGCCGGCCGCGGGCGGCACAAGCTCGTCGAGCGCGAAGAACTCGATGTTGGGGATGACCCACAGCGCCAGCCGCGCGCCGTTCGGCCAGTCGAGGCGCGGGCGGCTGAGGATCGGCGAATAGGGAAACGGACCATAGGCGCCCGGCTTCATCGCGCACCGCCTTTCACATTGCGAGCGCTCGATTGTGGCCGGTGGCGCGCCGCGAAGGCAAGGCCGGGGCAGCTTCCATCGTCCCGAGATTTAGCGCAGAGGACGCAGAGGACGCGCAGTGGTCGCGGAAAAGCAAAAATTATTCCCTGCGCCCTCCGCGCATCCCCCGCGTCCTCAGCGCTAGAATCTTGACGCGTTCCCCCTATTTCGCGCCGAACTGGGCGTCGAGATAGGAGGTGATGGTCTTCGCCTCGTCGCCGGAAACGGGCGCGCCGAAATACACCATCTTCGCCATGATCGCGTCCCATTGCGCGGGGCTGCGCTTGGTCTCGGCGATGCGGTCGAGCCCATGGCAGACGGCGCAGTGCGAGGCGACCACGTCCTTGCCCGGGCCGTCCGGCAGCGTCACCTGCGTCACCGGCGGCGGCACGTTGACGCCGGGGCCGAAATTGGTCGCGAGATAAGTCACGACCTGGTCCATCTCGGCCGGCTGCACCTGCGCGCCGCGCAGGACCATGTCATAGACCTGGTTGCGCCACGCGTCGGCGCCCTCGCGCAACTGGGTGAAGGCGTTGGGGCCGTGGCACTGGGTGCAGGCGACCGCGACGATGTCGTGGCCCTCGCCCGGCGGCAGCGGATTGGGACCGGGCTGCTGCGCGTGGAGCGGCGCGGCCTGGGCGAAGATCGCCCAGGCCAAGGCGCCTGCGAAGAGAATGCGCCCCATCGTCAGACCTTTCTCGTCCGATTCTCCGCGATGGAGTAGGGCGGATGCCAGGCCGAGGCCGCGCCGACGCCTTCGCGCTCGACCTCGATGTCGAGGAGATAGGGCCGCCCCTCGACGTTGGCGCGCTTGGCGCGGGCGAGAGACTCCTTGAGCTTGCCCGGCTCCTTCACGGTCTCGCCCTCGACGCCGAAGGCCGATGCCGCCTTGGCGAAGTCGACATCGGGGCTGCCGTTGTAGCAGGTCATGTCGCGGCCTTCCTTGAACTGCGCCCCGCCGCCGAAGGTCCAGATGCGGTTGCGCTCGTTGTTGTAGCTCTTGTTGTTGAAGACGATGACCGTGACCGGCGCGCTGTAGCGGGCCATGCTCCACAGCGGCTGCGGGCCGCCGAACAGCATCGAGCCGTCGCCCAGGATGCTGACCACCGGCTGATCCGGCCGCGCCAGCTTGGCGCCGAACGCCGCCGACGCGCCCCAGCCCAGGATGTTGGGCCCGGTGCTGACATAGGTCTTGTCGGCGCCGCCGAACGACATCATCGGGTCCATCGACTTGCCGGAATCGCAGTCGGTGACGTAGATCGTGTCCTTGTCGAGCCCGGCCTCGAGCTCGGCCGCGAGCCGCCCCATGCGGATGGTCGATTCGTTGGACATGCTCTTGCCGATGGTTTGGCGCAGCTCCTCCGCATGCTTGGTGTAGTCGCGCACGCGGCCGCCGCGTTCGTCGGCGATCTCCTTGAGGCGGCTGGCGGTCGCCATGCTCTTGATCGCCGCGATCAGGTCTGCGGTGCCGAGCCTGACATCGGCGACCATGGCGAGATCGACCGGCGCGACGCGCGCGAGGCTGGTCGCATCCTGCCGCATCGAGATCAGCTTGGCGCCCTTCTGCTCCAGCTCGGCATAGCGGCTGCCGATGTTGATGTGGACGTCGACCTGCCCCGGGAAGCGCATGTTGCGCAGCATCGGCCCGAGGAAGAGCGGGTTGCGGGTCGGGAACGGCTTGGACCAGGTGCCGAACGTCTCCTGGCCGGCGACCGGAAGACCGAGCAGCTCGGCCAGCTCCACGACCTCCTTCTCGCCCCGGCATAGGGTGATCTCGTCGCCGACCGTGAGGATCGGGTTCTTGGCCTCGAGCAGCATCTTCGCCGCGGCTTCGATGTCGTCCTTGTCGGGCCGGACCTTCATCGAGACGTCGAACAGCGATTGGTCCATGATGGTGGCGGTCGCCTGGGTGCGCAGCTCGTCGTCCGGGATGGCGAGGAAGACCGGGCCGGCCGGCGGCGTGGTGGCGAATTTGAGCGCGCGGCGCGTGGTCTCGGGAATGCCGCGCGCGGTCTGCGCCATCCAGCGCCACTTGGTGATGGCCTGCATCGAGTATTCTTGAAAGTCATAGTCCTGGACGGACTCGCGGCCCAGTTGCTCCTGCCCGAACGCGGCCACCGTGACCAGCATGGGGATGCGGTCCTTGAAGGTGTTGACCATCTGCGTCATCGCGTTGGTCAGACCGACATTGGCGACGATGACGATCCCCGGCTTGCCCGAGAGGCGCGCATAGCCGTCGGCCATGCCCGCCACCACGCCTTCCTGGATGCCCTTGATCAAGGTGATGCCGGGCTCGTCGACCAGCGCGTCGAAGATCGGCGAGTCGCCGGTCGAGGGATTGAAGAAGATGTACTGGACGCCGGCGGCCTTGAGCTGCTGCACATAGAGCGCGCCGCCCGTCCCGGTCATTTCGCGCACCGCGCCGCCCGGCGCGGCCGCGGCCTTGGCCGGCGACGCGAACGGCGCCAGCGACTGCGCCATGGCCTTGGCGGCCACCGTGCTGATGCCGAGGGCGCTGAGGCCGGACATGAGCTTGCGGCGCGAGATTCCGTGGTCGAGATACTGCTTGATCAGATCCTTCATGGTCGTCCCCTACCCCAACATTTTGGCCGTCGCCGACCGCTTGGGCAGGAGAGTATCACAGGGGGGCTTCCGCCCCAACCCCATGCCTTGCGCGGCACGGGGCGACGGCCGGCGCTGCTGTAATGACCGCCGGTCCGTGCTACGAGGCCCGGCGGGAGGGCGCATGGCGATGATCATCGCGCGTCGGCGATTCCTGGCCGGGCTGGGCGGCGCGGCGATCCTATGGCCGCCCGCGGCGCGCGCGCAGCAAGGCGCCATGCCGGTCATTGGCTTCCTGCACTCGGGCGCGGCGGCGGCGCAGGTCGAGCGCCTGAAAGCCTTCCGGCAAGGCCTGGAAGAGTCAGGCTTCGTCGAGGGCAGGAACGTCGCGATCGAATACCGCTGGGCGGACGGGCAGGACGACCGGCTGCCGGCGCTGGCGGCCGACCTTATCCAGCGCAAGGTGGCGGTGATCGTCGCCGCGGGCAGCACGCAAGCCGCGCTTGCCGCCAAGGCCGCCACGACGGCCATCCCGATCGTCTTCGGCACCGCCGCCGACCCGGTCGAGGTTGGCCTCGTCTCCGCCCTCGGCCATCCGGGCGGCAATGTCACGGGCGCCACCTCGCTCAACAGCGCCATCGCGACCAAGCGGCTCGCGCTCGCCCGCGACCTGGTGCCGCAAGCGACGCACTATTTCGCCCTGGTCGATCCGACGACCCCGGCCCTGGCCCAGCCTTTCATCAGGGAGTTGGAGGCCGGCGCCGCTTCGCTCGGCATTCACGTCGAGCTGCTGATCGCCAGCACCGACCAGGAGATCGACGCCGCCTTCGCGCGCGTGCCGCCGCAACCCGGCACGGTCATGATCTGCGGCACCGACGCGTTCTACTATCTGCGCCGCGCCGAGATCGCGGGGGCGGCGCTGCGCCGGGGGCTGCCGATGATTTTCGACGGGCCGGACTATGTGGCGGCCGGCGGGCTCGCGAGCTACGGCGCGGACTTCATGAACGTGATGCAGATCGACGGCAGCTACGCCGGCCGCATCCTCAAGGGCGAGAAGCCGGCCGACCTGCCGGTGGTGCGCTCGACCAAGTTCGAGCTGGTGCTCAACCTCAAGACCGCGAAGGCGCTGGGCATCGCCGTCCCGCCGACGGTGCTCGCGCTCGCCGACCGGGTGATCGAGTGACCGATCAGTACCTGTAGTGATCGGGCTTGAAGGGTCCGCTGGCGCTGATCCCGAGATACGTGGCCTGCTGCGGCGTCAGGGTGGTGAGATGGACGCCGAGCTTCTCGAGATGGAGCAGGGCGACCTTCTCGTCCAAGTGCTTGGGCAGGGTGTAGACCTGCTTCTTGTACTTGGCGTGGTGGTTGTAGAGCTCGATCTGCGCCAGCACCTGGTTGGTGAAGGAGGTGCTCATCACGAAGCTCGGATGGCCGGTGGCGCAGCCGAGATTGACGAGCCGCCCCTGCGCCAGGACGATGAGGCGCTTGCCGTCGGGGAAGATCACCTCGTCGACCTGGGGCTTCACCTCTTCCCACTTGTAGTTGCGCAGGCCCGCGATCGCGATCTCGCTGTCGAAATGGCCGATGTTGCACACGATGGCGCGGTGCTTCATGTGGCGCATGTGGTCGAGCGTGATGACGTCGACATTGCCGGTGGCGGTGACGAAGATGTCGCCGATGGGGGCGGCCTCGTCCATGGTGACGACCTGGTAGCCCTCCATCGCCGCCTGCAGCGCGCAAATGGGATCGATCTCGGTGACCAGGACGCGCGACCCTTGGCCGCGGAGGCTGGCGGCCGAGCCCTTGCCGACCTCGCCGAAGCCGGCGACGACGGCGATCTTGCCGGCGAGCATGACGTCGGTCGCGCGCTTGATGCCGTCGACCAGGCTCTCGCGGCAGCCGTAGAGGTTATCGAACTTCGACTTGGTGACGCTGTCGTTGACGTTGATCGCCGGCACCGCGAGCTTGCCGGTCTTGGCCATGTCGTAGAGCCGGTGCACGCCCGTGGTGGTCTCCTCGGTGATGCCGAGCACGCCCTTCAAGAGATCGGGATATTTCTCGTGCAGCACCTTGGTCGCGTCGCCGCCGTCGTCGAGCACCATGTTGGGGACCCAGCCATTGGGCCCGCGCAGGGACTGCTCGATGCACCAATGGTATTCCTCCTCGGTCTCGCCCTTCCAGGCGAACACCGGGACGCCGCACGCGGCGATCGCGGCCGCCGCCTGGTCCTGGGTCGAGAAGATGTTGCACGAGCTCCAGCGCACCGTCGCGCCCAGCTCTTGCAGGGTCTCGATCAGGACCGCGGTCTGGATCGTCATGTGGAGGCAGCCGACGATGCGGGCGCCCTTCAAGGGCTGTGCCTTGCCGAATTCTTCCCGGAGCGCCATGAGCCCGGGCATCTCGGTCTCGGCGAGCGAAATCTCGCGCCGGCCCCAATCGGCGAGCGCGATGTCGGCGACCTTGTAATCGTTGGCCATTCCATGTCCCTCGAAATCAGAAAGCGCGCTTCAGCTCGGGCACGAGATCGGTCTTCTCCCACGAGAACCCGCCGTCGGGATCCGGCGCGCGGCCGAAATGCCCATAGGACGAGGTGCGCGCGTAGATCGGCCGATTCAGCTTCAAATGCGTACGGATGCCGCGCGGCGACAGGTTCATCAAATCCTGCAGCACCTGCGACAGCTTGTCCTCGTCGACCTTCCCGGTGCCGTCGGTATTGATGTAGACGGAGAGCGGCCGCGCCACGCCGATCGCGTAGGAGAGCTGGATGACGCAGCGCTCGGCGAGCCCCGCCGCGACCACGTTCTTCGCGAGATAGCGCGCGGCGTAGGCGGCCGAGCGATCGACCTTCGAGGGGTCCTTGCCCGAGAAGGCGCCGCCGCCATGCGGCGCGGCGCCGCCATAGGTATCGACGATGATCTTGCGCCCGGTGAGGCCGCAATCCCCGTCCGGACCGCCGATGACGAAGCGCCCGGTCGGATTGACGTAGAAATGCGGCTCGTCGCACATCCAGCCCTCGGGCAGCACGTCGAGCACGTGCGGACGCACGATCTCGCGCACCTCGTCCTGGCCGATCTTTTCGGAATGCTGGCTCGACACCACGACCGAGGTCGCGCGCACCGGCTTGCCGTTGACGTATTCGAGGCTCACCTGGCTCTTGGCGTCGGGGCCCAGGAGCGGCGCCGAGCCGGCATGACGCGCCTCGGCGAGCGAGCGCAGGATCGCGTGCGCATAGTGGATGGGCGCCGGCATCAGCTCCGGCGTCTCGGTGCAGGCATAGCCGAACATGATGCCCTGGTCGCCCGCGCCCTCGTCCTTGTTGCCGGCGGAATCGACGCCCTGGGCGATGTCCGCGGATTGCTTGTGGATCAGGCATTCGATGTTGGCATGGCGCCAATGGAACCCTTCCTGCTCGTAGCCGATCTCCTTGATGGCGTGGCGCGCCCCTTCGATGAGGAGCTCGGTGGTGACGGAGGCGGGTCCCCGCACCTCGCCCGCGAGGATGACGCGGTTGGTGGTGCAGAGCGTCTCGCAGGCGACGCGCGACACCGGATCGGCGGCGAGGAAGGCGTCGACCACCACGTCGGAGATGCGGTCGCACACCTTGTCCGGGTGCCCCTCGGAAACCGATTCGCTGGCAAAGACGTAATCGCGCTTGCTCACGGTGATGCTCCTTTCGTGCCGATCCCTTCGGCCGGCGTCATTAGACCGCGTCCCGCTTGCGCGAGACGACATAGGATTCGTCGCAGAACCACAGACCGCCATGCTTGTGCAGCACGGCCTTGGTCGCGTCGAGATAGGCAGTGTTGCCGATCACCTCGGATAGGCGCTGATCGTCGATCTGCGCGACGTAGATCGCCGCGTTCCAGGCCGCGAACAGGGTCGAGGTGCCGATGGTGGCGCTGATCTCGCTCGGCAGCGTGTGCATGTCGTACTTGAAGAGCGAGCGCGCGTCGGAATAGGCGTTGAAATTCAGATCGCGCCCGGCGGTTCCGAGCTCGGTCTTGACCGCGCGCAGAAGCTGGTGGCGGTCGGTCGTGAAAGGGTTCTCGTCGGGCCACACCTGCTGGATGATCTCGAGCCCGGGATCGTTGCCGTGGGAATGGATGCCGATGAGCCGGCCGCCCGGCGCGAGACTGCGCGCCAAGGGCGCCAGCACGCGCGACGCCTTGAACTCGACCGTGGCCCGCGCGCGATAGGGCTGCGAGGCGATGACGAGGTCATAGTCGGCCCTGGTGGCGCCCCGCCGCGGCCGCAACGGGTCGAGCAGGAACTTGTGGTCGTCGCGATAGATGACGAGCACGACCGGCTTGTCGTAGATCGGATTGCCGCTCTTGCCCGCCTTGGCGCGCCAGTTCTCGGCGAGGAACGGCTGGAGCGCGGTGATCTGCTCCTCGAACTCGTGCGAGGAGGAGCCGAGAAGGCTGACCTCGTGCCACACGAGGCTCGTCGCCGCGGTCACCGTGTTGGGCGTCAGCCACGGCGCCTCGGAGTAGTACATGTTGGTGATCACCAGCACGGTCGCCGGATGCTCGTAGAACCGGTCCGGCATCTTCTCGAGCGCGAGCCGGACGTCCTCGAGACTGATCTCCTTGCCGACCACGTAGAGCGGGATGGTCGGGAAGCGGCTGTGCGTCGCGCGCATCACGCGCGTCAACACGGTGCCGTCGCCGATCCCGGCATCGAAGAGCCGCACGCTCGGCGGACGCGGGTGGATGTTGGCCAGTTCCATCGCCACCCGGTCCGCGATCGCCCACTTCTCGCTGCAGGTGGTGACGAACAGCAGGTATTTCTGCCGGTTGTCGTAGAAGCGGAAATTCTTCTGCGCTTCGACTTCATTGCCCGTATTGGGAGCGACGGAGGCCGGACGCGGTACGGTGCGCGCGGCGGCGCGCGGGGCGGCGGCGCGTGTCCCTTCGCCATTGTCCTTCATGAAGGTCATCACCCGTTCCACGGTCTCTATCGTCACTCGACCGCCGAAGCGCAACCGGTTGACCAATTTGCCGTCGTTCACGGCAAGCCGGCCGAAAGTCGATTCGGCCATCCCCAGTCGCCGGCAATACCCCGAAATCTCCCGAAGGAGAGATTGGCTGTCCACTGCGGGAAGTTTCCTCCCGGCCGGCCGCCTTGTGACAAGCCTAGCCGTCCGCAATTCAAGGGCGAGCGGGACAGGCCGGTCAAGAAAAATCGTGCCCACGTTAATTGTGGGCAAATGTGTGGGCTAATCGCAGTGGGCAGAAGCTTTTCGTGGGATCGATCCCAACGCGGCGCTCACGGCGCGGGCTGCGCCTTGCGCGCCAGGGCACGGGCGATGCGGCGCTTCAAGGCCCGCGCCTCGGGCGTGAGATGCGAGGAGGGCTGCCCCCTGAGGTAGGCGTCGATGCCGCCGTTATGCTCGATGGTGCGGATGGCGTTGGCCGAGAGCCGCACCCGCAGGCTGCCGAGCGCGTCGGAAAGGATCGAGGTCGTCTGCAGGTTGGGCAGGAAGCGGCGGTTGGTCTTGTTGTTGGCGTGGCTCACATTGTGGCCGACCATCACGCCCTTGTCCGAGATGAAGCACCGTCGCGACATGACCAATCCCCGATCCGCGGAAGGCCGCCCTTCTAGGGCACAAGACGCCGCCGCGTCAAGAACGCCGCCAGCGCCTCGCGCGCTGCCGCCGCAGGCGTAAGGGCCCGGGCGGCGACCTTCTGTTCGAGTTCCGGCAGGAGGCGCGCCACCGCGCTGTCGTCCTTCAGCGCCTCGGACAGTGACTCGATCAATTCGGCCCTGAGCGCGGCCCCGGCCTGGCGGGCGCGGCGGCGCTCGATCTCTCCGCTCGCCGCGAGATCGGCGGCGCGACGCTCGATCGCCACGACAACGTCATCGACATGACGGCCATAGAGCGCCGAAACCGCGATGACGTCCGGCGGCGCATGCGGGCGCAGCAGGCGCAGCGCATGGCCGAATTCGGCGACGGCGCGGCGTGCGGCGACTTCGAGGTCGCCGTCATCCTTGGTGACGATCACGAGATCGGCGAGCTCGAGATTGCCGCGCTTCAGTCCCTGCAATTCGTCGCCGCCGCCCGGAGCGATGAGCAGGGCGAAGATGTCCACCATATCGGCCACATCCGCCTCGGCCTGGCCCACGCCGACGGTTTCGACGATGACGCGGTCGAAGCCGGCCGCCTCAACCAGGACGATCGCCTCGCGGGTGCGCCGCGCCACCCCGCCCAGCCGCTTCCCCGCCGGCGACGGCCGGATGAAGGCGCGCGTCAGCTTGGCGAGTTCGGGCATGCGCGTCTTGTCGCCGAGGATGGAGCCGCCGCCCACATCGGAGCTTGGATCGACCGCGAGCACCGCGACGGCATGCCCGGCGGCGACCAGCGCCCGCCCGAACGCATCGATGAAGGTCGACTTGCCCACCCCCGGCGCGCCCGAAATGCCGAGCCGCAGCGCCTTGGCGCCCTGTCCCACGAGTTCCGCAAGGAGCGCCTCGGCCGATGCACGATGCTCGGCCTTGGTCGATTCGGCGAGGGTGATGGCGCGGGCGAGCGCGCGCCGGTCGCCGCGCCTTACCGCGGCGGCGAGCTTCGCCGGATCGAGCGCCGCACCCATGGGCGTCCCATAGCATGGAACGCGCGGGCGCCGCATCCACGCTGGTCCCGACGGCTTGCCGGCCATGGCCAAACATGAAATCCTGGCGTCGGAATACCCATCTGCCCGTCGTCACGGGCAAGGAGGACACGATGGCATATCGATTTCTGTGGTCCGCTTCGGTGGCGTGCGCGGCCGCTTTTGCCGTTGCGGTTTCCGCCCCGCCCGCCCGTGCCGCCGGGGCCTATGACGGGACCTGGGTCATCGACATTCCCGCGTCGGTTCAGGGCAACCTGACCACGGCCGCCTGCCCTGCGCTTCGGCTGCAGGTCAAGATCGCCGACAGCCAGGTCTCCGCCAGCCTCGAGCGCGTCCCGTCCGGGACCAGCAACACGGTGGAAAACGGCACCGCCCGCAACGCGACGCCGCTCACCGGCGCGGTCGCACAGGACGGCACCGTCGTCGCGCAATGGGAAGGCTTCAAGGCGAACGGCAAACTGGCCGGCGACAACGGGGCGGTCACCGTGATCGGCCAATGCGGCCCGCGCAACGCGACCGCCATCCGCGTCGCGAAATAGCCGGCCTTAGTCTGCCGCCGCGGCGAGGGCGGCGGCGCGTTCGTCCGCTTCCTGCTGGCGTTGCCACATGGCGGCATAGACGCCGCCCAGCGCGATAAGGCGCGCGTGGTCGCCGCGCTCGACGATGCGGCCGGCCTCGAGCACCAGGATCTCGTCGGCACCGACCACGGTCGAGAGCCGGTGCGCGATCATTAAAGTGGTGCGCTCGACCGAGACCTCCTCGAGGCTAGCCTGGATTTCGCGCTCGGTCTTGGTGTCGAGCGCCGAGGTCGCCTCGTCGAAGATCAGGATGCGCGGTCCCTTGAGGATGACGCGCGCGATGGCGACGCGCTGCTTCTCGCCGCCCGAGAGCTTGAGGCCGCGCTCGCCGACCGAGCTGCCGTAGCCATCGGGGAGCGCGTGGACGAAATCGTGGATGCGCGCCAGGCGCGCGGCCTCGAAGATATCCTCCTCGCGCGCGCCGGGCCTGCCGTAGGCGATGTTGTAGCGGATCGAATCGTTGAACAGCACGGTGTCCTGGGGGACGACGCCGATGGCGAGGCGCAGGCTGTGCTGCGTCACGTCGCGGATGTCGGTGCCGTCGATGCGGATGGCGCCGTCGTCGACGTCGTAGAAGCGAAACAGGAGGCGCGCGATCGTGGACTTGCCGGCGCCGCTCGGGCCGACGATCGCGACCTTGGCGCCGGGCGCCACGCGGAAGCTCACGTCCTGCAGGATGGGACGGCGCCGGTCGTAGCGGAACGAGACGCGGTCGAATACGATCTCGCCGCGCGGCACCACGAGCGCGGGAGCGTCTTGCTTGTCCTCGACCTCGGCCCGCACCTTGAGGAGGCGGAACATGGACTCGAGGTCCGTGAGCGACTGCTTGATGTTGCGATAGACCATGCCCAGCACGTTCAAGGGCTGATAGAGCTGGATCAGGTACGAGTTCACCATGACGAAATCGCCCACCGTCATGGTGCCCTTCATCACCCCGTCGGCGGCCAGCAGCATGACCGCGACGAGGCCCGTCGCCATGATCAGGCCCTGCCCGCCATTGAGGAGCGTGAGCGTCGCCTGCGCCTTCACCGCCGCGTGCTCGTAGGCCTGAAGCGCCACGTCGAAGCGGCGCGCCTCGTGTTCCTCGTTGGCGAAATATTTCACCGTCTCGAAGTTCAAGAGGCTGTCGATCGCCTTGGTGTTGGCCTCGGCGTCGCGCTCGTTCATCTCGCGGCGGAATTTGACGCGCCAGTCGGTGATGGCGAAGGTGAAGAGGACATAGAGCACGATGGTGACCACCATCGTCAGCGCGAAGCTGCCGGAATAGAAGCGCCACAGGATCCCGCACACGAGCAGGATCTCGAACATGGTCGGCACGAAGTTGAAGAGCAGATAGGAGAGCAGGAACTCAGTGCCGCGGATGCCGCGCTCGATCGCCCGCGACAGGCCGCCGGTCTGGCGGTCGAGATGGAAGCGCAGCGACAGCGCGTGGAGATGGCGGAACGTCTCCAGCGCGACGCGCCGCACCGCGTTCTGCTCGACCTTGGCGAAGACCACGTCGCGCAGCTCGCCGGCGAGCTGGGCGCCGACGCGCGCCACGCCATAGGCCACCACCAGCATCACCGGCACGGCCAGGAGCTGGGCGTGCCCGGGCGTCAGCACGTCGACCGCGCGCTTGTAGAGCATCGGCACGGTGACGTTGACGCCCTTGGCCACGATGAGCAGGGCAAGCGCGCCGAGGACGCGCAGCCTCAGCTCGAGCGAATGGCGCGGCCACAGATACGGGAACAGGCCGGAGAGCGCCTTCAGCTCCTGCAGGAACCCGACCTCCGATGCGTTGTTGGAAAGATTGCCCGGGCGCCGTCCCCTCATGACGCGAGCGCCTCCGTGCGGCGCGGCAGGCGGAATGCCATCGCCACCACCAGCGCCATCAGGATCGCGCCGATATAGAAGGGCGCGGTGCGGCCCCACAGCGTGAAGATCGCGCCCGCCACGGCGGGGCCGATGATGCGCGCGAGGCTCGCCGCCGCCTGCGACACGCCCATCACGCCGCCGCGCTCGTCCGCGCCGGCGACGCGCGACACGAGGCTTGTCACCGAAGGGTTGAGCAGCCCCATGCCGATCGAGAGCAGCCCGGTCGCGACCAGCACGGACCACAACGCGCCCGCGAGCGCGAGGCTGAACAAGCCGATGCCGATGATCGCCGCACCCGCGGTCACCAGTCTCGCCTCGCCAAAGCGGCGCGACAGGTGCCCGATCGCGCCGCCCTGGAGCGCCGCCAGCAGCAGCCCGACATAGAAGAACACCCAGCCGACCTGCTCGGGTCCCCAGCCGAAGCTGCCGTTGGCCCAGAGAGCGAAGGTCGTCTCCATGCCGGCGAACGCCGCGACCGTGACGAAGAACAGCAGGATGAGCTGCCCCAGCACGGGCCGCGAGAAGGCGCTCTTCGCTTGCGCGTAGCGCCCGGGCCGCGCCGCCGCGCCCCGCGACTCGGGCGGCAGGCTTTCCTTGAGCCGCGCCGCGGCGATGACCAGCGCCACGCCCGATAGCGCGGCGGCGAGAAAGCCGGGCAAGGCGAGATCGGCGTGGAGCGGATCGGACCCCGCGAGCAACCCGCCGATGGCGGGACCGACGGTGAATCCGAGGCCGAACGCCGCGCCGATCATGCCCATGCCCTTGGCGCGCTTCTCGGGCGGCGTCACGTCGGCGATATAGGCCTGCGCCGCGGCGATATTGCCGGCGCCCGCGCCCGCCAAAAGCCGCGCCGCGAACAGCATCCACAGCGCCGGCGCGAGCGCGAGCCAGAGATAGGCCACGATCGAGCAGACGAGACTCGCCAGCAGCACCGGCCGCCGCCCGACCCGGTCCGACCAGCGGCCGAGGATCGGCGAGGCGATGAACTGCGCCAGCGAATAGCACGCCATCATCGTCGTTACCGCGAACGGCGAAGCGTCGAACCGCAGCGCGTAGTAAGGCAGGAGCGGGATCACCACGCCGAAGCCGACAAGATCGATGAAGACGATGAGAAAGAGGATGGGCATGCGAGGCAGATAGATAGCGCGGCCCGGCCGCGCGCAACAGGGTTTCGTCGCGACGATCCCATCCGCACGTCATGCGTGGGCAAACCCTCTCCGCCCCGTTTGGGCGGAGAAGGGAGGGTGAGGTGGGGCCCGCCCTAAGCGCCGTGCAAACCGCGGAGTGCGCTAATTTGCAGCCTGACAAGGAAATGCGGCGGCCAGCGCTTCCGTCGTTACCAAAGAAGCGGCTTTATTGTCGTCACCTGGATGTTCGCGAAGCCACCTAATCGTTTGGTCAACCGCCTGCTGAATGTTGATGTGCGGCGAAATACAGACCTTGAGATCGTAAATGGAATTATTGTTCGCAATCTCTGCCACTGCCTCGACGAACGACCAGCTCATCGCATACTCGCCCGACTGCCTCTACGCTTTGCATAACTGAGCGAGATTGCCGCCATACCACATCGGTGCAATCGGATGAGCAGTCTCAGCCATCGCTGCCGGAGCGAACGCGACGGCGATGACAACTGACAATATGACGCCCCTCATGTCCTTTGCTCCACCACACAAGGCCACGCACCCTTCGACAAGGGTACGACAATAACGTGAGCGGCCTCGATCTTGCCGTCGAGATTTTCGAAGCCGTCGCGCTTCGAGAAGTGGAGTGGAACGCGTCGGAGGCATCGTCGAACGGCAAACCCCGCCTCACCCTGCCCTCTCCACCCCAACGGGGTGGAGAGGGAGCGATTCGCCGACGATCAATAATTATTTACCGCGCTTCACTTGCCAGCCTTCGTTGCAGTCCCCACATGCAGCGCAGCATGACAAGATATTCGCTTCCATTTACCTCCCCCGGGTCGCGATGACCCCGACGGCAGAAGACGCCGCGCGTCGTATCCTGCGGCTCTTCGTCGGCCATTTTCATGCCGGGCCGGGCCGTGTCCTGAAACAGGCGATCTTGCTCCGCGACTTCTCATCGGACGAATGGCAGGCGGCAGCCTATGAGGCCGGCGTCATGTTCGCGACCGAGCATGGCTGGCTCGCCGCGGCGAGCGACACCCTGACATTGACTTCCGGAGGCTACGCCGCGGCGGTCGCCTAGCACCGATTTCCAATCGAGGCTGGTGTGTCACGCCTTCGCGAGTCCCGAGACCTCGTCCACCCCGGACTCGCCCCAGCGAAAGGTCGACAACCGCCATGGCCTACAAGTTCAACGCCAAGCAAATGGTGACCTATTCACCGGCCGCGCCCGGCAGCGCGGACCGCAATGTCAGGTTCGAGGTCGTCCGCCGCCTCCCCTCCGAGCACGGAATCAATCAATACCGGCTCAAATCCCTCCAGGACGGACACGAACGCGTCGCCATGGAGAGCGAACTCTCCTGAGCGACCGCATCCCGAAACCGACGCCGCGACACACGCGGCGACATCAAATGAAAGCATTGTTCATTGAGTCCCTCATTCGCTGACTTGCAGATTTCCGAGCCGCTTCTTCGCGCCCTCAAGGAAAGAAACTATCTCACCCCCACCCCCATCCAGGCCCAGTCGATCCCCTACCTACTCCAGGGGCGCGATCTTCTGGGCGTAGCGCAGACCGGCACGGGCAAGACCGCCGCCTTCGCCTTGCCGATCCTGCAGCGCCTCAGCCAGACGCGCGAGCGCGCCGCCAACGCGCCGCGCGCCCTCGTCCTGACGCCGACGCGCGAGCTTGCGGTGCAGATCGGCGAGAGCTTCCGCGCCTACGGCCGGTATCTCCCGCTGCGCCATGCGCTCGCCTATGGCGGCGTCGGGCACCGGCCGCAGATCGACGCGCTCAATCGCGGCGCCGACATTCTCGTGGCAACGCCGGGCCGGCTTCTCGACCTCATGGAGATGGGTCACGTCCGGTTCGACCGGCTTTCGGTCTTCGTCCTCGACGAGGCCGACCGCATGCTCGACATGGGCTTCCTGCGCGACGTCAAGCGCATCATCGCCGCCCTGCCCAAAATGCGTCAGACGCTGCTGTTCTCGGCGACCATGCCGGATGACATCGCGCATCTCTCGCGCACCATCCTCGCCGAGCCGATCCGCGTCGAAGTGACCCCGGCCGCCTCGACCGTCGAGCAGATCGAAGAGCGCGTCATGTTCGTCGCCAAGAGCGACAAGCGCCTCCTGTTGCGGGAGGTGCTGAAGGACCCCGCGTTCAGCCGTTGCCTCGTCTTCGCCCGCACCAAGCACGGCGCCAATCGCATCAGCGAGCAGCTCGAGCACGACCGGGTCAACGCCACCGCGATCCACGGCAATAAATCGCAAGCGGCGCGGCAGCGCGCGCTCGAGGGCTTCCGCAGCGGCGGCTTCCGGGTGCTGGTCGCGACCGACATCGCGGCGCGCGGCCTCGATATCCAGGGCATCACCCACGTCATCAATTTCGACATGCCGGACGTGGCCGAGGCCTATGTCCATCGCGTCGGCCGCACTGCGCGTGCCGGCGCCGCGGGCATCGCCTTGTCGTTCTGCGACGCGGCCGAGCGGGACCTGCTGCGCGACATCGAAAAGCTGACGCGCCGCAAGCTCGCGGTCGTGCATGACCATCCTTATGCCGGCGGTCAGTCCGCGAGCGCCCCTTCCGAGGCCGTAGCGGCCCGCGGCCATTCCAGGAACGGCCATCAGCAGCGCTCCGGACAACGCTCCGGACAACGCTCGGGTCCGCCCGCGAAGAGACGCGGCTCGGGCGCCCCTTACGCCGCCTCGGGCCACCACGCGCGCTGACGCCTAGGCCGCGACGCGCTTCTTCTCGATGAGGCGAAGAATCTCGCTCGCGGCCATCGGGATGTTGGTGCCGGGGCCGTAGATCGCGGCGACTCCTTCCTGCTGCAGGAAGGGATAATCCTGCGGCGGGATGACGCCGCCGCAGACGACGAGAATATCGTCCGCGCCCTCCGCCTTGAGCGCCTTGATGAGCGCCGGCACCAGCGTGCGGTGGCCCGCGGCTTGGCTCGACACGCCGATCACATGGACATCGTTCTCGGCCGCCTGGCGCGCCGCTTCCTCCGGCGTCTGGAACAGCGGCCCCACGTCGACGTCGAAGCCGATATCGGCGAACGCCGTGGCGATCACCTTGGCGCCGCGGTCGTGCCCGTCCTGGCCGAGCTTCACCACCAGCATGCGCGGGCGGCGCCCCTCCTCGCGGGCGAAGGCCTCGACCTCGCGCTGGATGCGGCGATAGCCCTCGTCGCCCTCGTAGAGCGCGCCATAGACGCCCGAGACCGAGCGCACCGTGGCGCGATGGCGGGTGAAGACCAGCTCGAGCGCGTCCGAGATCTCGCCGACCGTGGCGCGTGCGCGCGCCGCCTCGATCGCACGCTCCAGCAGATTGCCCGTCCCGCTTTGTGCCGCGGCCGTGAGCGCATCGAGCGCTTCCTTGACCGCCGCCCGGTCGCGCGTCGCACGCAGCGTCTTGAGGCGCGCGATCTGCTGCTCGCGCACCTTGGCGTTGTCGATGCCCAGGAGATCGACGCGCGGCGAATCGGCGGCCTTGTACTTGTTGACGCCGACGATGGTCTCCTCGCCGCGGTCGATATGCGCCTGGCGCCGCGCCGCGGCCGCCTCGATGCGCAGCTTGGGCATGCCGCTCTCGACCGCCTTGGTCATGCCGCCCAGCGCGTCGACCTCGTCAATGAGCGCCTGCGCGGCCGATGCCACCGCATGGGTGAGGCTCTCGACGTAATAGCTCCCGCCCAGCGGATCGACGACATGCGCGATGCCGCTCTCCTCGGCCAGGATGAGCTGCGTGTTGCGCGCGATCCGCGCCGAGAACGGCGTCGGCAGCGCCAGCGCCTCGTCGAAGGAATTGGTGTGGAGCGACTGCGTGCCGCCCAGCACGCCGGCCATCGCCTCGTAGGCGGTGCGGATGATGTTGTTGTGGGGGTCCTGCTCGGTGAGGCTAACGCCCGAGGTCTGGCAATGCATGCGCAGCGCCAGACTCGCGGGGTTCTTGGGCTCGAACCGGCGCACGAGGCGCGCCCATAAGAGGCGCGCCGCGCGCAGCTTCGCCACCTCCATGAAGAAATTCATACCGATGCAGAAGAAGAACGAGAGGCGCGGCGCGAACTCGTCGACCGCGAGCCCCTTGTCCAAGGCCGCGCGCACGTATTCGAGCCCGTCGGCCAAGGTGAACGCCAGCTCCTGAACGCAAGTGGCTCCCGCCTCCTGCATGTGGTAGCCCGAGATCGAGATCGAGTTGAAGCGCGGCATGCGCTTCGCCGTGTACTCGATGATGTCGGCGACGATCCGCATCGAGGGGCCCGGCGGATAGATGTAGGTGTTGCGGACCATGAACTC